>OJHF01000087.1_pt1 | contig 29416 bp, 39 predicted proteins | sample 1594891 | NCBI WGS metagenome assembly OJHF01 (sample SAMN05416737, study PRJEB24817) | seawater metagenome | isolation source: Sea water | place: Canada:Atlantic | collected 2013-07 | reverse complement strand
ACGTCACGGTGGGTGGCTCGTTCGATCTTTCGGGAGGAAAATAAGCCGTTGGCGTAGCTCTAGATCAGCAGGGCTAGCATCATGTGGGGCGGAAACTGTTTGACCCCCGGTGCCCCGGTTATTGACCCGAAAACCCTTCAGCGGAAGTCGGTCCACAGACTCAATCACAAAATGGACCAGGTCGTCCTCGGGCACCCACTCACGAAGATCCGGAGGCAGAAGCATCGGCGTATTTCGGTCAATCGAAACAAATCGCGCAGCGATGGTTTGAGACTACCAAATTCTAAGGCCGATTCAAAGTCCGACAGACTCCTAGCGAGTTCCCATTCCGCTTAAAAAATAGCGGGACATTTTAAGATACAGACAAATCCCCGCAAAACCCAAATTTTGCGCCATTTCTTGACGACCTAGCATTCCTTTGCATAATGCGCCCGCCGCGTCCAAAGGCTCGGCAAATTAACAAAAAGCTACGACAAAATCATGGCAAATTATGCAATTAATGGATTCGGACGAATCGGCCGTATGGTCCTTCGTTCGATGAATGACGAAGAACTTAGAAAAGTCGTCGCAATCAACGATCTTACCGACAATAAGACACTCGCACACCTTCTCAAATATGACTCCTCACAGGGTCAGTTTTCTCGTGAGGTGAGCTACGATGACGAATTCATCATCGTTGATGGCCACAAAATCCACGCGACTGCTGAGCGTGATCCAGCCGCTCTTCCTTGGGGAGAATGGAATGCCGACGTCATTCTTGAGTCGACCGGATTCTTCGCGAGCCGTGAAGGCGCAACCAAGCACATCACTGCTGGTGCAAAGAAAGTTCTTATTTCCGCTCCTGCCAGCGATCCTGATCTCACGATGTGCCTCGGTATCAATGATAATGAGTATGACGCTGCCAATCATCACATCGTTTCGAATGCCTCTTGCACCACGAATTGCTTGGCGCCTCTTGTTAAGATTCTTAATGATAAGTGGGGTTTGAAGCGTGGCTTCATGTCCACCATTCACAGTTACACCGGTGACCAGCGTCTTCTTGATACTCCTCACGGGGATCTTCGTCGTGCTCGCTCCGCAGCGATTAACATCATTCCAGCCTCGACGGGCGCCGCTCGTGCAATTGGTGAAGTGATTCCAGAGCTCAAGGGTAAGCTCAATGGAGGAGCCTTCCGTGTTCCTACTCCTACTGGTTCATTAACCGACCTCGTCGCTGAGCTTGGATCTGACGTTACCGCAGAGGAAGTTAACGCTGCTTTCAAGGAAGCCGCAGAAGGCTCTCTCGCAGGGATTCTTAAGTATAGCGAAGATCCTCTCGTCCTCCAGGACATCGTTGGCGACCCTCATAGCTCCATCTACGACTCGGAGCTCACCACCGTTATCGAGGGGAATCTCGTGAAGGTCTGCTCATGGTATGACAACGAGTGGGGTTACTCCAACCGTGCTGCCGAGGCCATGAAAATGCTCGGTGATTCCCTCTAGGAATCGACGCCTCTAATTTCAAAGCCCGACCGGAGAAATCCAGTTGGGCTTTTTAACGTTCAAAATTAATGATTATTGATAATCTGGGAAAATAAATGGAAAACTTACCGCTTTTTGGTGGACAGTTTCAATTCTCAAAGATATCGAACCGTCCGCTGAATGGTGAAAGAGTCTTCTCTCCAACATCACTCATTAATTACTCATTAAACGGCAGCGTAGCTCAGGGGTAGAGCAGAGGACTCATAAGCCTTTTGTCGGTGGTTCAATTCCACCCGTTGCTACCAATGATTAATTAGGAGATGTAAAATACATAGCCGATCAACCCTGTTGTACGGTTTTTTTGCCCCTCGAATGACCCTAAATAGGTTGTTTCATTGAAAAGTGACGATAATTCAAAATTATCTCTTGCCAGATGAAATTTCCTTACTAGGGTCGCGGCCCGCAAATCGGGGTTGGGATAAAGAAGTCTTGTTACTTCAATTGTTCTAGCTCCTTCAACTCCAAATCAACTATCGGGTGCAGCACCGGAAAACAGGCTCTTGAGAGGATACTCTCTGAGTTCCCAGTGTATCCACTTGGTTGAAGCAGAGAAAAATTTACCAGAAAAACCTCAATATCGTAACCTAAACACGATCGCATTATGCCCACCATTAACCAACTCGTCCGCAAAGGCCGGAAGAAGGCAGTCACTAAGTCGAAGTCACCGGCTCTGAATAACTGTCCCCAGCGTCGCGGTGTTTGTTTGCAGGTTTACACCCGCACCCCAAAGAAGCCAAACTCCGCTCTTCGGAAAGTTGCCAAGGTTCGTCTTACTAACGGTTACGAGGTCATCGCCTACATCGGTGGTGAGGGTCACAATCTTCAAGAGCACTCCATCGTTCTCATTCGTGGTGGTCGGGTAAAAGACCTTCCAGGTGTTCGTTATCATATCGTTCGCGGCGCACTCGACACCCTAGGTGTTGATGGCCGTAAGCAAGCTCGCTCCAAATATGGTGCGAAGCGTCCTAAGAAATAATTTAATCGTTTAATTGCACACTTAATTTTCCCATGGCCCGTAGAAAAAGAATTTACGCAAAGCCCGATCGTCGTGATCCTAAATTTGATAGCCCGGTTGTGGGTCGTCTTATCAGTAAGATCATGAGAGACGGAAAACGCTCTCTCTCTGAGCGTATCGTCTACGCTGCGATCGATCGCGCAAACGAAGGAACTGATACCGTTGATCCTCTCGAAATCCTCACTCGTGCAATCGAGAACGCCAAGCCGCGTGTTGAGGTGAAGAGTCGTCGCGTCGGTGGTGCAACTTACCAAGTACCTCTTGAGGTAGACAGTGGCCGTTCTGAGTCACTCGGAATGCGTTGGATCATCAATTTTGCCCGTGCTAAAAAGGGGACTCCAATGCACGTCGCTCTTGCTAACGAAATTAAGGATGCGGCCAATAATACAGGCAACTCCGTCCGTAAGCGTGATGATGTCCACAAAATGGCTCAGGCAAACCGCGCCTTTGCACATTTCCGTTTCTAATTGTCCAATTTTCTAAAGAATCTCCAACGCACTCGCCCCATGTCAAAAGTTGCTCACAATCCTACCCGTCCCGTACCGCTTGAGCGGACACGGAACATTGGGATTGCTGCGCATATCGATGCAGGGAAGACCACGCTCACGGAACGGATTCTTTTCTACACCGGAATGATCCATCGGATCGGTGAGGTGCATGATGGTGCCACCACCACTGATCATATGGAGCAGGAGCGCGAGCGGGGTATCACGATTACCTCCGCAGCAGTCACATGTGACTGGCGCCAAGTTCCTGAAAATGGTGTTTCTAAGCTGTTTTCGGGTGTCAGCCAACGTATCAATATTATTGATACCCCAGGTCACGTCGATTTTACCGCAGAGGTTGAGCGTTCACTCCGTGTTCTAGACGGAGCGATTGTTGTTTTCTGCGGGGTCGCCGGGGTTCAGCCCCAGACAGAGACTGTCTGGCGTCAGGCGGACAAGTATAACGTTCCCCGTGTTGTCTTTGTTAACAAGATGGATCGTGTCGGCGCTGACTTCGATAGCGTCGTCAAAGAGATTCGCGAGAAACTCGGCGTTCGTGCCGTTCGTATTCTCATTCCAATCGGTTCCGAAGATACTCTCCGTGGTCAAATTGATGTGCTCAATAAAAAGGCTATTCTCTACACGGATGACGATATTCTCGGTTCTACCTACACTTTAGCTAATCTAGATGATGAGCAGCTTGCACTAGCCCAAGAAGCCTATGCCGAGATCCTCGAGGCAGTCGTTGATGCCGATGAGCAAGTGGGAGAAAAGTATCTCATGGAGGAAGAGATTTCAGTGGCAGACATCAAATCTGGACTGCGCCGAGCTACCATCGCCAACAAGATTGTTCCAGTAAGTGGTGGTTCAGCTTTCAAGAATAAGGGTGTTCAGTTTCTCCTTGATGCTGTTGTCGATTACCTTCCAAGTCCTACCGAAATTCCTGCTGCAATAGGTTTGAATCCTGAGGACGAGGAAGAGGCAGTCGAGGTAAAAGCTTCTGATTCAGAAAGGTTCTGTGCGCTTGCCTTTAAACTCTGGGCTGACAAATACTTCGGCAAGCTCGTTTTCTTCCGCGTCTACTCCGGAACCGTCTCAAAAGGGGACATGATCTACAATCCACGGACTCAACAGAAAGAGCGCGTTGGTCGTTTGATTCAGGTCCAGGCTGATAAGCACGAAGAGATTGAAACTTGTTTCGCTGGTGATATCGCCGCACTCGTCGGTCTTAAGAACGTCCAAACGGGTGATACTCTTTCCCATCAGCAAGCTGGTGTTCTTTTAGAGCCTCCAACTTTTCCAGAGCCCGTCATTTCCATGGCTGTCGAGCCTCGCACTCAAGCAGACTCCGACAAAATGGCCATCGGACTTGATCGCCTTTCTGATGAGGATCCTACTTTTGTCGTTCATAAAGATGTCGATACTGGCCAAACCATCATCGCCGGCATGGGTGAGCTCCATCTCGAGGTAATCATTGATCGCCTTAAGCGCGAGTTTGGTGTTCAGGCCAATGTCGGGAAACCGCAAATCGCCTATCGTGAGACTATTTCGAACTCCGCTATTGGAGAGGGGAAGTTCATTCGCGATGCCGACACGGCAGGTAAGAATATGTATGGTCACGTCATTCTTGAGCTGACTCCAAATGAGCAAGGCAAGGGCGTTACGACGCAGAATTCCATTACTGCAGGCGCCATACCGAAAGACTTTATCCCAGCCGTCATGATCGGAGTTTCCGAAGCGATGACAAATGGCAGCGTTGCTGGATACCCGGTAGTCGACGTCCACGTCAACGTGACGGACGGATCGTTTCACGACACCGACTCGAGTGACAACTCGTTCAAGATTGCTTCTATCTTTGCGATCAAGGACGCTTTTGGTAAAGCAGGACCAATCCTTCTCGAGCCCATTATGGATGTCGAAATATCTACTCCTGACGAATTCCAGGGTGACATCATGGGCGATATGAATCGCCGACGTGGTCAAATTCAAGAGATCATCACCAAAGGACCAGTTGCCAACGTTTCTGTAAAGGCTCCACTGGCCGAGTTGTTCGGTTATTCGACCGATGTCCGCACCCTCTCCTCAGGTCGAGCGTCCTATTCGATGACGCCAGCCAGTTTCGAAGAAGTTCCCCGCAAATTCGTAGAGAAACTCATCGCTGAACGCGGCGGTGCTATTTAAAGATCACTCAATTCAGACACTTTTCACACCATGAATCAGAAAATCCGTATCCGTCTTCGCGCATTTGACCACCGAGCTATTGATCGCTCGACTCGGGAAATTGTTGAGACTGCCAAGCGCACTGGTGCCAAAGTCGCCGGTCCTGTTCCTCTCCCCACCCGGATCGAAAAATTCTCCGTCAACGCATCGGTGAACCAAAACAAGAAGGCTGCTGACCAGTTCGAAGTTAGGACTCACAAGCGTCTCCTTGACATCCTCGATCCTACTGCCCGAACGGTTGACGAGCTGAAAAAGCTCAATCTCCCCGCAGGTGTTGATATTCAAATCCACATTTAATTTTTCTAAGAGAATCTAAAACCATGTCCCTCGGAATCCTCGGTAAAAAAGTAGGTATGACTCGTGTCTTTGACAATGAGGCAGGCTGCATGATCCCCGTCACTGTCATCGACGTGAACGGAAACGAATTTCTTCAGGTGAAAACCTCTGAGAAGCACGGCTATAGCTCTATTCAGGTCGCATATGATGACCAGAAGGAGCGTCGCCTGAATCTCCCGGAGAGAACTCACCAAGCGAAGCAAGGTGCCACCGGCGCAAAGAAGCTTGTTAAAGAGTTTCGCTTCGAGAGCGATGATCAACTTCCTAATAAGGAAGAGGGTCACCCTGGTGCTGCTCTCTTTGAGGCTGGCCAGGTTGTCGATGTTCTTGGTGTTACCAAGGGTAAAGGTTTCCAGGGTGTCGTGAAGCGCTACCACTTCCATGGTCAGCCTGACGGTCACGGTCACATGATGCACCGTCGCACAGGGGCCATTGGTGCCGGATCGACTCCGGCACGTGTTTGGAAGAATCAAAAGATGCCAGGTCGCCACGGTGTTTACAACCGCACCGTCCAGAACCTCAAGGTAGTGCAAGTGCGCGCCGAAGATGGTGTCCTTCTAATTTCAGGGGCCATTCCAGGTCATAATGGTGCTTACGTCACCGTCCGTCCAGCCATCAAAAAGACGGCTACTAAATAATTTCGATTGCTAGAAAGGTAGAAATAAAATGTCTGCATTCACACTCCAAGACGCCGAAAAGGCCAACATCAAACTCGTCGCCGACGCTTCCAAAGGAAGTCAGGCTGTTCACGATCTCGTGGTTGCCTATCAGGCCAACCGTCGTTCAGGAACCGCGCAAACCAAAACCCGTGGTGAGGTTAGCGGGACCGGTAAGAAGATGTATCGCCAGAAGGGGACCGGTAACGCACGTCACGGTGACCGCAAAGCTCCGATCTTTGTCGGTGGTGGTGTTGCCTTTGGCCCGCGCAATCGCTCTTACGCTAAGAAGGTTCCTAAAAAGGTTCGAGCTCTGGCCCTTCGAAGGGTCCTTGGCGATAAGATTAATGAGGAAGCTGTAATTTCAGCATCATCTTTTGAGATTTTAAGCGGCAAGACGAAGGATTTTGTTAAGGCGGTCTCTGCTCTTACTGATGCGAAGAAAGTTCTCATTGTTGGTAACGGGTTCACCGAAAGCACCCTCTTTTCAGGGCGCAACGTTAAGCTGGTTCAACTCGAGAGAGTCGACAACGTCAACGTTGAGCAGATCCTCCACGCAAATGCCGTTATCCTGCTGGATGACGCGCTAGAAACCCTCGCTAAGCGCACTGCTTAATTTCACCTCGAACCGATACACATCGCCATGAGAGATATTTACCAAGTCATCGACACCATCCGTATGTCGGAAAAGGCTACGCTCCTCCAAGAAGGTAACAACCAGTATACATTCAAGGTGGATCGCCGAGCTAACAAGATCGAGGTCAAGCACGCCGTCCAGACCCTCTTCGGAGTTAAGGTCGTGTCTGTTAATACCTGTAATTATGATGGGAAAGCGAAACGCCGTCGCCGCGCTGATGCCGGTCGTACTGCTCGCTGGAAAAAGGCAATCGTCCGTCTAAAGGATGGAGATTCCCTCGACCTCGTCTAAACCCCCGTTTTTCTAACGAAAATATTAGTCAGAAAGGATTGTTCCAATGCCACTGAAAAGTTTTAAGCCCGTAACTCCCTCAAATCGCTACAAAATGTGGCCGACTTTCGAGGAGATTACCACAAATAAGCCCGAAAAGAGCCTCACTACTCCTCTTAAGAAGAGTGGTGGACGCAATAACCAAGGTCGTATCACCTGCCGTCACATCGGTGGGGGACACAAGCGTAAATATCGTCTAGTTGACTTCAAACGCAGCAAGATTGATGTCGTCGCCGATGTTCTTACGATTGAATACGATCCAAACCGCACTTGCCGCATCGCGCTCATTCAGTATGCCGATGATGTGAAAAGTTATATCCTCGCACCTGCCGGTCTTAAGGTAGGAGATAAGGTTGTTTCCGGGGAAGGCGTTGAGCCAAAGCCTGGCAATGCCATGCCTCTTAAGGCCGTTCCTCTCGGAACTGCAATACACAACATCGAACTCCGCCCTGGATGCGGCGGTAAGGTTGCTCGTGCCGCTGGTCAACAAGCGGTCTTGGCATCACGTGATCAAGGTTACGCCTCGGTTCGGATGCCGTCTGGTGAGCTTCGCAGGTTCCATGAGAACTGTTTCGCCACAATCGGGACTGTTGGAAACCGCGATCACATGAACGAGGTTTCCGGTAAGGCTGGACGTTCACGCTGGAAGGGTATTCGTCCGACCGTTCGCGGGATGTGTATGAACCCAGTGGATCACCCAAACGGTGGTGGTGAGGGTAAGTCCAAGTCCGGTGGTGGTCGTCAGCACCTCAAGTCCCCTTGGGGACACACGAAGGGTCAGAAGACTCGCAAAAAGCACAATCCTAGCGATGCCTTCATTTTGGAGCGTCGTAAAAAGAAGCGCTAGTATTCCAATTCAATTTAACAACTGACCATTTCTACCCATGGCTCGCTCACTTAAAAAAGGCCCATACGTCGATCAGAAGCTTCTCGCTAAGATCGATGCGGCCGTCGAATCTAAAAATAAGAAGCCGATCAAAACCTGGAGCCGTCGCTCCATGATCACCCCCGACTTTGTCGGTCACACTTTCGCAGTTCACAACGGCAAGACCTTCGTCCCCGTTTTTGTTTCTGAGAACATGGTGGGCCACAAGCTAGGAGAATTCTCGCCCACTCGGATCTTTAAAGCTCACGGTGGTATCGGTAAGAAGTAATTTACTTGAATCTTTCGCTCACCTGAAGCAATCGCATCCCCACACAATATGTCCATTCTCTCAACCAGCGTAATCTTTCTGACCGGAGCGTGTCTCCTCGGTTCGTTTGCCGCTGCTCAGGAGTCGGACGTGGGGGGTATTGCCAAGCTTGAGAGAGAGAACCGCTCTCTCCGTCTTCAGATTGAAACTCTGAATAAGGGCTATGCTTCCGCTCTTGAGCGTGATGCGGCCAAGACCAAGTCCCTTAAGAAAATTAAGGAGAATTTGGCCTTGTTTGGAAATGGGCTCTTTGAAGGTGGGAACGAGAAAATTCTTTCCGCCGTCGCTGACTTCCAAGTGGCACGTGAACAGCTCTCGAAGTTGGAAATGTCTTCCCTGGCTCTCGTTTCTACAATGCGGGGTTATCTGCGCACTGTAGTGGCTTCAGATCCCGAGGCTCGCGCCATGGTCGAAGCTAAAATGCGCCAACTTCAGGTCGATCTCGGTTACCGCCAACAACCCAGGCGTCAAGTGAAGCAGGGGACTGCCGCTGAGGCGACGGTGGTGAGCGTGGATGCTGAATCCGGTCTTGTTGTCATCAACGCGGGTGGGGACGCCGATGTCCGCCCAGGCATGCGTTTTCGCCTTGAGCGTTCGGGCACATATCTAGGTGACGCAGTCGTCGCCGCTTCAAGGGCCGACGTTAGTGGGCTCCTTATTCAATCTCTGAAAAATCCAGAAAATTCAGTGCTCCCAAAGGACACTGCTCTAATCATTCTCGACACCTCTGAACCGACAAACTGATGCAAGTTCGTTCGACTACTAAATACGCTCGGATCTCTCCGAAGAAAGCACGCGACGTCGCTCGTGAGATTCAAGGACTTCCCGTCTCTGACGCTCTCGATGCGCTTACCTATACTCCTAAGAAAGCTGCACACTTGATTGGCAAGACCCTCAAAAGTGCTATTGCTAACGCGGAGAATAATCATGAACTCTCAGCTGACGAGTTAATCGTTCAGGAGGCAACCATCGGTGATGGCCCTACTCTGAAACGCTTCAAGCCTCGTGCTCGGGGTTCCGCAGGTGCCATCCGTAAACGCTCTAGTCATATCTTTATCACGCTCACCGACGAGTTCGAAGCTCCGGAAGAGAAGAAGAGCTCTACGAAGGCGAGGAAGCGCGACACGATCAAGTCTCTCTTTACCGGAAAGGCTGCGGCTGCCGTTGAGGAGGAAGTTCCCGCTGAGGAGGAAGTTCCCGCTGAGGAGGAAGTTCCCGCTGATGAAGCAGCCAAGGACGCTGAATAAACTAACTTTCACAATTTTCACTTAAAGAATCATGGGAACAAAAGTAAATCCGATTGGATTCCGCCTCGCGGTCAACAAAGATTGGCGCTCCAAATGGTATGCAGAGGGCAAGGACTACACCAACAAGCTTCACGAGGATCTTACAATCCGCCGTTATATTGCTGGGCGTCTTCAGGGAGTAGCGATCTCCCGTGTCGTAATTGAGCGCGCATGGAATAGTGTCCGTATTACTCTCCATACCTCTCGCCCTGGTCTCGTCATCGGTCGTAAAGGATCGGAGATTGAGAGAATGACCAACGATATTTCTAAGATTTGTAGTGGTTCGCAAGTGAAGATCGACATTATTGAAATCCGCAAACCTGAACTCGATGCTCAGCACGTTTGCGAAAACGTTGCCGTGCAACTTGAGCGCCGGATTGCTTTCCGTCGTGCGATGAAGCGTGCTGTTCAAACTGCAATGGAATTTGGTGCCAATGGGATCCGGATCCGCTGTGGTGGACGTCTCGGAGGAGCAGATATTGCTCGGGCCGAATGGTATCGTGAAGGAAAAGTGCCTCTTCAGACTCTTCGTGTTCCCATCGACTATGGTTTCGCTGAGGCCAAGACCGTTTACGGGATCATCGGTGTCAAATGCTGGATCAACAAAGATTCTGACGCTGACAAAGGTGCTCGCCCTCCCGGAACTGATCGTCCACGCCGCGGAGGTGGTGGAGATCGCCGCGGAGGTGGTGGAGATCGCCGCGGAGGTGGTGGAGATCGCCGTGGAGGTCCTGGTGGAGATCGCCGTGGAGGTCCTGGTGGTCCCCCTCGCCCCGATAATAACTCTGACAATAAGCCAGCTGAAACCAAGGACGCTAAACCAGCATCCTAAGGAGCCTACTCAATTTAACTTAACTTTAGGAGGACAATACTATGCCTTTAATGCCCAAAAGAACCAAGTTCCGGAAGACCCATCGTGGGAGCCGGAGCGGCAATGCCCAGCGTGGAACAGATGTCAGCTTCGGCGACTTCGGTTTACAGGCGCTCGGTCGTGCTTGGATGACCAATCGTCAAATCGAAGCTTGCCGTATTTCCATCAACCGATTCCTTAAGCGTAAGGGAAAGGTCTGGATTCGAGTTTTTCCTCATAAATCAATCACCCGTCGTCCGCCCGAAACTCGGATGGGTAAGGGTAAGGGTTCTGTCGATGCTTGGGTAGCTGTGGTTCGTCCCGGCACCATGCTCTTCGAAGTCGCAGGTGTGCCTGAGTCCCAGGCTCGCGAAGCGATGCGCCTTGCCTCGTATAAGCTTGGTTTTGAAACTCGCTTTGTCGCACGTGGCTAATCCCACTATTGAAAACTTATTAGGAACATCTCGTCATGCCCCAGACTAAAATTACCGAACTTCGTGAGCTAAGCTCCGATGAACTCCAGACCCGCCTGCGCGATCTCAAGCAGGAGGCCCTTAATCTCCGTCTTCAGCAGGCCACCGGCCAGCTTGAAAACACGGCCCGTCGTCGTCACGTCCGTCGTGAGGTTGCACGTGTCATGACTCTGCTCACTGAGCGTAAGTCTGCTTCCTAAGCTACCCAATAATATATACCACTTCCGACATCATGAGCGAAGCGTCCGATAAGAAAGATTTTGTCCCTTCAGAAAATGGGGAAAAAAAGAACAAAAAAGTCCGCGTTGGGCTTGTAAAGTCGACCAGCATGGACAAGACCATCGTCGTCGAATACATCAACCGTGTTCCGCACCCGCAGTTCAAGAAAATCGTTAAGCGTTCGAAGAAATTCTACGCTCACGATGAAGAAGGAACAGCTGCAGTCGGTGACAAGGTCCGTATTCGCGAGACTCGTCCTTTGTCCAAGCTTAAGCGCTGGGAACTTGTTGAGGTTCTGAATCACTAGTAGGCCCCTCAATTTACTTAACAATTTAAACGATATTTAACTGCCATGATCCAAATGGAATCCAAAGTCGAGATAGCCGATAACACCGGTGCTCGTCAGGCTAAAATGATTGGCGTTCTTGGAACTCGTTCCAAGTCTGCGTCGATTGGTGACATCATTACTGCCCACGTTCGTGAGGCTATCCCAACGGCTTCTGTCAAAAAGGGGGCTGTGGTAAAGGCTGTCGTCGTTCGCACCAAATATCCTGTTCGTCGTCCTGATGGTTCGGTTCTCCGTTTCGACGGAAATGCGATCGTCATCATCGACAAGGACGGGAATCCAAAGGGGACTCGTATTTTCGGGCCGGTTGCTCGTGAGCTTCGTGAAAAGAATTTCATGAAGATCGTGTCTCTCGCTCCCGAGGTTCTCTAGGACCAGAAACATCTACTCTTTTCAGACATGAAAATCAAAACACACGTGAATCCAGGCGACGAAGTCAAAGTCATCGCCGGTAACCACAAGGGGAAGCAGGGAACTGTTCTCTCCGTGAATGCCGACAAAGGCCAGGTCATCGTCGAAGATGTCCGGAAAATCAAAAAGGCCATACGCAAAACCGAGCTGAACCCGGATGGGGGAATCGAGGAGCAGGATGGTCCTATCCATATTTCAAACGTTAAGAAAATCTAGTTAGCTCTGAAAAGATCTGACTGAGCGCTTAAGCAACCCGCTGACCCGCCAAAAAATGAAACCAACACTACATAAGCTCTATGAAGAGCAGCTTATCGCCGACCTTCAGAAAGAAGGTGGCTATAAGAACGTCAACGAAGTGCCTCGTCTTGAAAAGATTGTGGTGAATTCTCACGTCGGACATTATGTCAACGAGCGCAAAGCCGCTGTTGAAGATGCCGTCGCTGAAGTCTCAAAAATCACCGGTCAGAAGCCTGCTGTTGTCTTCGCTCGTAAGAGTGTCGCAAATTTCAAGGTCAGAGAAGGGGAGCAAGTCGGTGCCCGTGTCACCCTTCGTGGAGCGCGCATGTGGGAATTCCTAGATCGCTTTATCCACATTACCTGCCCGAACATTCGTGACTTCCGTGGACTTCCTTTTAAGTCCTTCGATGGAAGCGGAAATTACGCGGTAGGCTTTCCCGATCAGTCTATTTTTCCTGAAGTTGAGCTTGATCAGATTAAGCGTCAAATCGGGTTCGATTTTATCTTTGTTACTTCATCCAAGTCGGATGTGGGTGCCAAAGCCCTCCTGAAAGCCCTCGGCATGCCATTTCGCGATAAAGCGAAGGCTGAAAGTGCCGCCTAACCCATCGAAACGTAGAAATAAATAAATTCATGGGAACTCTCACTGATCCAATCGCCGATTTTCTGATTCGCCTCAAGAATGCGTCGCGTGCAGGTAATGATACCTTCACTGCGCCTCATTCAAAAATGAAGGTTGAACTCGCCCGCATCCTCAAAGAAGAGGGATACATCATCAGCTACGAAGTCAACACCTCCGGTAAATTTCCCGAGGTTCTAGTGACTACCAAGTTCGTTGATGGCGTTCCCGCACTGACTGACCTTAAAAGGGTTTCCAAGTGTGGTCGCCGGAAGTATTCCGCTTCACAAGACATTCCTCGTGTTCTCAATAACATGGGTATCTCGATTATCTCCACTTCCCGTGGAGTAATGACCGGTTCCCAAGCTAAGAAAGAGAACATCGGTGGAGAAATCATCGCCTTCGTTTGGTAAACCCCTCGTAGAAAACAGATACCATGTCACGAGTAGGAAAAGCTACCATCGCCATCCCTGAAAAAGTCAGCGTTAAGATTAACGGCGGAAACGTTGTTGTCGACGGTCCTAAAGGGAAACTAGAACTCGATCTTCCAGATAGCCTTCAGGCTTCTGAGGAGGACGGTCAACTTACTGTTGCAAGGGCTTCCGAGCTTCGCAACATCCGTGCCCTTCACGGCACCTTTCGCAGTCTGATTTATAACATGATCCAAGGGGTAAGCCAGGGTTATGTGAAGGACCTTGAGATCCAGGGCGTTGGTTTCCGTGCTGCTGTAAAAGGCAAGGCGATCGACCTCAGCCTCGGTAAGTCTCACCCAATTCTCCACCCGATCCCAGAAGGTTTGACTGTAACGGTCGCGGACAATACCAAGATCAAGGTTGAGGGGATTGATAAGCAGCTCGTTGGGCAATTTGCCGCTGAGGTGCGTTCTTATTATCCGCCTGAGCCCTACAAGGGCAAGGGAGTCCGCTACGTTGGTGAATACGTCCGCCGTAAGGCAGGTAAGAGCGTGAAGTAACCTGAATCTAAAAACTATTCTACTTCCATGAGTACTCTCAATCGTAAGAAAATCCGCCAGAAGGTGCACCGCCGTATTCGTAAGAAAGTGAGCGGCACAGCAGCCAAGCCACGCCTCGCGGTTCATTTCTCGAACAAAAATGTCTATGCCCAGGTCATCGATGATATCGCTGGCCATACCCTCTGCGCTGCCTCGACTCTCGATAAAGAGATCGAAGCCACAGGAGCAAGTAAAGCCACTGCTGAGTCAGTGGGTAAGCTCATCGCCGATCGCGCCAAGGACGCCAAGGTTGATGCTGTCGTCTTCGACCGCGGTGGTCATCTCTTCCATGGTAAGGTCAAGGTCCTTGCCGATGCTGCCCGCGAAGGTGGTCTTAAATTTTAATTATCGCTCCAAATATAATGGCAACTAACGAAACTCCAAAGCCCACAGGTGACGCAAAACCTGCAGGCGCAGCAGCACCAGCAGGCGGTGACAATAGCCCCGGCGGCGACAGCCGTGGTGGCGACAGCCGTGGTGGTGGCGGATTCAACCGCGGTGGTGGATCCAACCGCGGTGGTGGATTTAATCGTGGTGGTGGTGGACGTGGTCCTCGCCGCGAACCACCCCCAGCACCCACTGATAAGGATGGAAACGAGCTTACGGAAAAGGTCGTTTTCATTAATCGCTGTTCCAAGGTGGTAAAGGGTGGACGTCGTTTCAGTTTCTCTGCTCTAGTTGTCTCCGGTAATTCCAAGGGAAGTGTCGGAGTCGGATTTGGCAAGGCAAACGAAGTCGCAGAGTGTATCAAGAAGGCTTCTGGCATTGCCAGTAGAAGCCTTAAGAAGGTGAATCTCAGCGGAACAACGATCCCTCACGAAATCTATGCAGAATTCGGCGGCGGGAAGGTTCTTCTTAAGCCTGCTTCTCCAGGAACCGGCGTCATCGCTGGTGGTGGAGTGCGTGCAGTTTGCGAAGCAGTGGGAATCAGTGATGTTCTCGCAAAGTCTCTCGGTTCCAACAATCACGCAAACGTGGTGAAGGCAACTCTCAAGGCCCTCAGCGAACTCCGCACCCGCGATCAAGTCTTTGCCCTTCGTGGCAGGACCAAAAATGAGAAAGCGATCTAAATTAGAGGACTTCTCAATCGTTCATTAGTAAAATATTCAATCATTCATTTCCATGAATCTCCATAATCTCTCTCCCAATCCTGGGGCAAAACACCGCCGTAAGCGTTTAGGTTGCGGTGAAAGCTCTGGCCTTGGTAAGACCTCGGGTCGTGGCCACAAAGGACAAAAGTCCCGCTCCGGTGGTGGTGTTCGTCCTGGCTTCGAAGGTGGCCAGATGCCCCTTCACCGTCGTCTTCCTAAGCGTGGATTTAGTAATCTCCAGTTCCGCGACACCGTTGCAATTGTGAACGTTTCTCAGCTTGAGGAATTTTTCGATGATGGTGCCGACGTCAACGAGGCCGCTCTTCGTGATGCTGGCCTCATTAAGGGACAGGCTGATAAAATCAAGCTTCTTGGTCAGGGTGAGCTCAGCAAGAAGCTGAAGGTCACTGTTGATCTGGCAAGTGCTTCCGCTAAGGAAAAGGTCGAGAAGGCAGGGGGCTCCGTCGAGCTCTAGGCTGCTTGCGATTCACAAACCTTGTGAACACTTCCTTATCACGCTTTACAACGTTGGGCCCGGTTTCTCGGGCTGCAGCGTTTTTTGCGTTTTTACTTTTCTCGTTATTGACTACTTCCTGCGAAAAGAAAGTATCCCACCAAGGGCTCATGAAAGAGCAGGCCGGGATCTATCAGGAAATGGCTTTGATTCTCCAGAAGATGTCTCTTGATGAGCAGATCAATGAAGGAGAGGGAAAGCTCAAAGGGTTGATCACTGCTTTCCAAGCAAATCGATCAACTCTTGCAGGACTTCCCAAACCAAACGAAGAAGATCAATTGAAACTGGCTGCTCTCCCCGAGTTGTCTGAAGCTCATAAGGTCTTCTTCGAGGCCCAAAGCGCCTTTTTTGGTTCCGTGCATTCTTCACCTAAGATTTCCAACATACTTTCCGGACTCCACGAACCCACTGCGGTAGCAGGGGAGGGAGGTCCCTAATTAATTCTCAAAGATTCCCAACGAATATGATTTCCGCATTCGCAAACACCTGGAAGATCCCCGAACTCCGGGATCGCATTCTGTTCACCATGGCGATGATTGTCATCGTCCGTCTCGGCGTGGCCATACCGCTTCCTGGTGTGAACATGGAGGTGATCTCCACCTGGCTTGATATCCAGGCGAAAGACAACGCGGACGGTGCAGGGGGGGGGATTGGTGCCATCCTGAACGTGTTCTCGGGTGGAGGACTCCAAGCTATGGGGCTTTTCTCACTGGGAATCATGCCCTATATTTCGGCATCGATTATGATGCAGCTTTTGAGCGCGGTGGTCCCCAAGTTGGCACGGCTTAAGAAGCAGGATGGAGGACAGCAGAAGATCAACTCTTATACCCGCTACGTCACCATCGTCATTGCGACAGTACAGGGTTTCTTCCTCGCAAAGTCTCTCGATAATCCAGAGAGTAATTTCCTCCTTCAGGGTATCGGAAAAGCGATCACCCAGGTCGGGTCACCTTTGATTCCCGAATATGGTCCTGGATTTATCGCGATGACGGTTCTCATTATCGTTTGCGGAACACTCTTCCTCATGTGGGTGGGTGATCAGATTACGGAGCGTGGTATTGGAAACGGAATTTCCCTAATCATCTCAGTGAATATTATTTCGGCCCTTCCCGGTGTGATCGTCACTCTTTGGGATACCTTCGTAGTCAAGCGCGCTGGAAATGCCTTTAGTCCGCTGCTGATTGTTCTTCTTGTGGTTCTCTTCCTTCTCGTCATTGCGGCGGTGATCGCGATTACCCAAGCTCAACGGCGAATAGCGGTGCAGTATGCCCGTCGGGTCGCTGGCCGTCGTGAAATGGCAGGGGGTACTCAATATCTTCCTCTAAAGGTGAACTATGCTGGTGTGATGCCCGTGATTTTCGCAACTGCCATTCTTCAGCTGCCAGCCACGATCATCGGTGGAATGTTTCCGAATAGTGATGCAGTGCGCACGATGATGGATCTTCTGTCTCCCAACGATATTTGGTTCTATATTATCTCTGGAACGATGATCTTCTTCTTCAGTTTCTTCTGGGTTGCGACGATGTTCCAGCCCAGTGAGATTGCCGAGAACTTGAAAAAAGGCGGAGGATATATTCCCGGTGTTCGTCCCGGAAAGCCAACCTCCGATTTCCTTGACTACACGATGACGCGTCTCACCTTCGCGGGTGCTATCTTCCTGACTCTCATCTTCATGCTTCCTTACTTTATCGGGCTCGCTCTCGATCTTGGGGCTAACAGTCTCGTGACCTCGTTCTTTGGTGGCACCAGTCTACTCATTCTCGTCGGTGTGCTGTTGGACATGATGCGTCAGATTGAGACCCATCTTCTTCAGCGGCACTACGACGGTTTCCTTCGTAAGGGCAAGATTAAGGGGCGCAATCAACGGGCTGCTGCCGGGGCGCAGGCTTCTAGTTCCTCAGTCATCTATCTTTGGACCATCTTGGCGGTCATTATCCTCGTGGCTATCGTGGCTTCGCTCTACAACTAATAGGAAAGGTGCCAGCACAATCCCTTGTCTTCCTCGGAGCTCCGGCGTCGGGGAAGGGAACACAAGGCAGAAGACTCGCTGAGTTTGGCGGGTTTTCTTATTTAAGCACCGGTGGACTCTTGAGAACTGCTCTCCGTCAAGGAACGGCGTTGGGAAAAGAAGCGCGGCCCTTTCTTGACCGGGGCGAGTATGTTCCCGATGAGGTGATGCTTCCTATGGTGATTGAATGGCTCGGTGCGTTGAAGGGGGCCGCAATTCTTGATGGATTCCCCCGGACTTTAGCGCAGGCTGAGGCACTGGATACGGCTTATCTTGAGATGGGACATCCTTTACCTCATTCGGTGTTTCTTGATGTTCCTGATGAAGAGCTTCGCCGTCGCGTAACCGGGCGGCTCGAATGTGTCAGTTGTCATTGGGTGACCTCTCGCGGGGCTTTTGAGGTCTGTTCCAAATGCGGAGGAAAGATGGCTCCTCGTGCTGATGACGAGGTTGTCCGCTTTGAAAATCGTCTCAATGAGTTTGAAAGATTGACCTTTCCGCTAGTCCGCTTCTATGAAGAGCGGAGCCGACTCACTTTGATCGAAGCACTCGGTTCCCCCGAGGACATTCACACGGAACTTCGTCTAAAAATTTTACTGTAGCCAACTACCATGGGTAAGAAATCTAGAATTCCAATTAAGACCCCTCAGGAGATTGATCGTATGCGTGCTGCTGGAGCTCTTGCGAGCGAGGTCTTGCAAACAACGGCTAAATTCATTGAGGCAGGAAAGTCGACACTTGAAGTCGATCAGTTCGCGATGGAGAAGATTGCCGAGCTGGGAGCGAAGAGTGCCTTCTACAAATACCGTGACTTTCCCGGCCAGATTTGTATTTCGATGAACGAAGAGGTGGTTCATGGAATTGGAGGTGACCTCGTGATTAAGGATGGGGATCTCGTGAAGATTGACGTTGGAATTAAGCTGCAAGGCTGGATTGGTGATAATGCAGTCACGGTTCCGGTAGGAAAAATCAATGGGGAGCAAAAACGGCTCCTCGCAGCGACCGAAGAATCACTATTCATCGCAATCAGTCATGCCCGCGATGGCGCGCGGCTCTCAGATCTTTGCGGATCGGTGGAAGAGTATATTAATCGACATGGATTCACGGTCGTTCGCGATCTCGTTGGCCATGGTGTGGGACGCCAGCTCCACGAAGAGCCGCAGGTGCCAAATTATCGTCCTCCGGGGAAGTCTCCCGTTTTGAAGGCTGGAATGATTCTCGCGATTGAGCCGATGGTGAATGCCGGAGTGGGGAGCGTCGATTGGTTGGATGATGGTTGGACTGTCGTGACGTCAGACCGTCGACCTTCGAGTCACTTTGAGCACACTGTTCTGGTCACAAAAGGGGATCCTGAAATATTGACATGGAGGCCCAGAACAGCGTTGCCTGCGCAACTAGGTATTCCGCCATTGAAATAAAATTTGATAGATAGTTAAACACGGCTTCATGATCTTTACGCTTTAGCGATTGTAAAAAATCTACTGAGCCCTCTCGTTTCCCGCTCTTATTTCTGTTTGCTAATGACGACCCCAAGCGTCAACCCTTTGATAAGACATTTTTATCTTCCTCCTTGTGGAATACGACTCTCGAAGAGATTCAAGGGGCGCATGTGGCTAAGGGCCCGAAGAATGATTCCAGTGAAATTCCTGAGGAGATCAGGAAACAGCTGAAGGAGAAGGGAATCGGTATTTCTGAGGGTGGTAGTTTCTCCAAAGGTTTCGGATTGCTCTTTTCCGTGAAACAAGGACTGCGTGCTCCGACTGGCATTTATTGTCTTTTTGATATGAAGGTTGGAGAGGTCATACTACGGTCCTCTGGAGGCAAGCTCGCGAATGGATCAGGTGAACGCAATAATTTGGATTGATCTGGATGACGATTTGGGAAGTCTGAAAACCGATGTTACGGCAGTGGTGCAGATCCTTTTCAACCTGATTGACAATGTGACAATGCCTGCAAATATGTTCTACCAGACAGTGGTGGAAGTTGTATCATCCTCAACCCGCAAGGAACGACGAGAGGATTGATTTTCGAAGTCAGTGACGAGGGTAAGGGGATTACGGCCCTCTCGAAACCCGGGGTGGGACTTGGCTTGGCACTTTGTCGTCGCCTCTCCCATGCTTTTAGAGGTGAACTACGACTTGCCAAGGAAGCAGGAAAGGGCGCAAGCTTCCTCCTGACGATTCCTTATTCATGGGCCAATTCACCGAGATCGACCGCGACGACTTCCGCAACCTCTTAAACGAGATTGCGGGTGCCTACATGCCTTTTGGAAAATTCGGTCCAAAGGACTATCCGCCCCGAGGAGTGCCGCTCACCGATTTGCCGCCGGAATATTTTGGCTGGTTCATGGAACGTGGCTGGCCAAAGGGGCGGCTTGGGGAATTGATGGCGATTGTTTCGGAGATCAAGTCGACGGGTGCCGACCATGTCTTCGAGCCCATTCGTCGGGCGCGGGGAGGAAGGGTTTCAGTTCGGAGACGTCGTCCCAATGCCGATTTTGATTTGGGCGACGAGTGAGCGTATCTTTTTAAAGAGAGCTTCAAGGATCTCGGGGGTGATGAAGGGAGGTAAGTGCGTCCATGTTTTGTGACTTGGACGATAAAGAAATCGCCGGTGTCGATGAGTTGTTTTCGGGCGCGTTGATTGAGTTGGTCGATGTCCTCGTCGTTTCCTTGTTTCGGTTGATAGCGATAGGAGACGATGTTCGATTCTGGCTCACAAAGGAGAACGAAGTCATCGGTTGCCTTGATCAGATCAGCAAAGTAGCGCGTCATTTTGAGACTGTGATCGAGGTAGTTCTCGAAGAACCCGTTTTGCCCCGCCTTTAAGAGAGAATAAGCGCGAAGTCCGAGCATGGGGCGGGGCATCCGACATTCGGCCATTCAGGGGTCTCATTTTTTGCCAGAGGTAGTCGGCCTTTTGAGCGAAGCTTTCGAAGGAATCTTTACCATTTTTGAAGAGAACGGCTGTCAGGAGGAGGCTGGAACCGAGAAGCATCTTGTGGAAATCAATGAGGACGGAGTCTGCTCGCTCAATTCCCTGGAGGAGGGGATGTGCTTTTTTTGAAAGGACGAAACTCCCGGCGTGAGCGGCATCGGCATGGAACCAAAGATTCTCGGCTTCGCAAAAGTCGGCAATCTTATCGAGAGGATCAAAGCTGCCCGTGGCAGGGGAGCAGGCACTTCCAATAATTCCGATCACCCGGACACCGCGTTTTTGGGCTTCCTTCACCGTGTGAGGAAGAAGATCGAACCGCATGCGATAGGAGTCATCGGCTTTGGCTTGAATGACTCCGGCGTCGCCCCAGCCCATAATGTTCACGGCCCGTTCGAGGCAGTAATGTGCTTCTTCAGAAACAATCACTGCGGCTGGCTGATCAAGGTCGCGGCTGTCCCAGTTCGTGGTCATCCGTTGGCGCATGGTGAGCAGTGCGGTAAGATTTTCCAATATTGAGCTGCTTCCTCAGGAGTTTTGGCACCTCTGACCGGGACCTGCGCCTTTCTCGTTTCGCTCAGCGAATCGGCCAGGAGGTCGACGATTTTATGTCCTAAAGAGCGAAATTGCTCGGGGTCGAACACTTTATCGACGGAGCAATCGGCAAAACAGGTTCATCCTTCATTGTTTGAGTAGATTCTAGTGAGCATTGTCGGAATCGCCAATTATTTCTCGTGAGATAGGATGTCGGGGTGGTGACATTTTTCTGATGAAACAATAAATAGCCTAATTTGACGAATCTCACTGGTCGATATTGTCAAGCTGGGCTAGGTTTTCGCAGAAACCACACCTATGGGAGAATTTTTTTTAGCCGCCTTGTTGATCCTCGTTGTTATCGCGCTGTTCAACTTCATCATTTTCTTTCACGAATTGGGCCATTTCCTTGCTGCCCGCTGGCGGGGAGTGCACGTAGACCGTTTTCAAATCTGGTTTGGTAAGCCTATCTGGAAGAAGGAGTATAATGGAGTTCAATATGGTCTTGGCTGGCTGCCTTTCGGAGGGTTTGTGGCCTTGCCCCAAATGGCTCCGATGGAGTCGATCGAAGGAGGAAACAGCGAGGGGCGGAATCTTCCGAAGATCAAGCCACTCGATAAAATCATCGTCGCCTTTGCCGGGCCGCTTTTTAGTCTCCTTCTGGCACTCCTGACTTCATTGATCGTCTGGCAGGCTGGCAAGCCGACCGATGCGATTGTTAGCACGGTGGTGGGTGGAGTCGTGAAGAATAGTCCGGCTGAGAAGGCAGGAATTCTTCCCGGGGACAAGATTCTCGAAGTCAACGGGGCGCCCGTAATTTGGTTTGCAGGAGACTTTGAAGCGATCACCGAGCGTATCATGCTGAACGAGGGGGACACGATAAGCTTCAAGATCGAACGCGATGGCAAGGTTCTCGACGAGGAAATCATCTCGAAATTCGAAATAGCGGAGACTCCATTTTATCAGCGGAGAGCGCTTCCAAAAGTAGGAATCTCGTATTCTGGACCGCTCATCGTAAAGGCTCTCAGTGAAGGTGAAAATGAAAGTCCGGCGGACCGTGCGGGAATTGAGGCGGGAGACCAGATCACCGAACTCGATGGAGAAGCGATCTACGGACCGATGCACTTCAGTAGTTTGTTGGAGAAGAAAGGAAGTGCTGAAGTCATGCTCACCGTGCTTCGGTCCGGTGAGACTCTCAAGATTCCGATCACTCCTCTGGTGCCGCTTGAGCCAAAAAGCCTGGGCCGTCCGATGCTCGGCATCGTCTGGGACATGGATAAGATCTTCTCTACCATCTTCACCAACCCACTTCCTTTTGAGCAGATCGGAGACAGCTTTAACAATATGGCGGTGACCTTGAAAGCGGTGACCTCATCTACTTCCAATGTCGGAGTTGACCAGTTAGCTGGACCTGTGGGTATTGCCAAAGCAAAGTTCCAGCTTCTTAGTAGCCCCAATGGATGGCTCAAGGTGCTCTGGTTCTTCGTCTTCTTCAACGTGAACCTTGCGGTGCTAAACATGCTTCCGCTTCCTGTTTTGGATGGGGGACACATCGTGCTCGCGATTGGCGAGCTGATCTTCCGACGTCCGATGGAGGGCCGAGTTCTTGAGGTCATTCAAACCGTTTTCGCGCTCACTCTCATCTCCTTCATGTTGTTCATAACGACCAAGGATATTGGCGATAGTATTCCATCGGGTAGTTCCGGTGGAGAGGACGCCAGATTAGTTTGGCCACCGCCCGCTGAGTAATCGAAATTGTAATCCAGATGAATCCCTCGCCTCCATCGGTTAACATCGCGCGTCTGCTCTATCTCGTGCTATGCGAGCTGGCAGGTTTGGCGATTGCGCTGAGTTCTCCGGATATCCCCCTGTGGGCAGGATTGTTCGGCGGCTTGATGGTGGCGGGTTTCTTTATCTTTGTGGAGAGTCTTTCCAAGGGCTTCACCTTGCGAGGGTTTTCAACAGCGACCTTTGGCCTCGCGGTTGGTCTTTTCTGCGCCTTTCTCCTGAACCGAGTAGGGATTGAAAAACTGGTTCTCGTTTCGGTGCGCGATATCGGCGGAGATTCTGGCGATCTCGGTGAGGCTCTAGCACTTGCTCTGAATGTCACCATTTATGCTAGTCTGGCCTTCATCGGGGCAGTCCTAGCGCTGCGGAGTAATCGAGAGGACTTTGCCTTTATTATTCCTTACGTTCGTTTCCGACAGGACGCAGCTTCCGGTCAGCCTCTTCTTTTAGATGCCGAGGTCATCATCGATGGTCGCGTGGGGCCGCTCATGATCGCTGGCTTCTTCACGGGCCGTCTCATCTTACCGCAGTTTGTCCTCGATGAGCTTCAGTCGATGGCAAACTCGCCGTCGCCCGGAAAACGTCAGCGCGGACAGCGCGGACTCGAAGTTCTCGAGGAGATGAAGACCAATCCCGGTATTCCTATTTCGATCCATGACTCAGCCGGAGTGGCGGAGGATGATTCGTTCCAGGGGCGTCTGGTGCAAGCTGCCAAGATTCTTGGTGCCCGGCTCATCACGACGGAAGAAAATTTAACTAAGATCGCCCATCTTCAAGGAGCGAGCATCATCAATCTTAACGATCTTTCGGAGGCGCTTCGTCCCAAGGTTGTCGTTGGTGAGACGGTGCGACTTGCGCTGGTACGAACCGGTAAGGACGATCACCAAGGGGTAGGCTATTTACCGGACGGAACGATGATTGTCGTGAATCACGCCATCTCCAAAATTGGGACCACACAGGATGTCACGGTCATTAGTACCTTGCAGACGAGTGCCGGGCAGATGGTCTTTGCCGAGCTCCTTGAGAATGTAGGGGATTTGTCGTGAGTAAGGTCAAAGCAATTTCGGTGACCCAACTCTCGCGGAGGATTCGTAATCTTCTCGAGATTGAGATCGGTGAGATTTGGGTAGAGGGTGAAGTGAGCAACTTACGGAAGCAGTCAAGTGGTCATTGGTATTTTTCTCTGAAGGACCAGAGCGCACAAATTTCCTGTGCCATGTTCAGCGCTCGTCGACGGGAGGGAGCAGAAGTGATCGAGGACGGCGTAAAGGTGCAGATTTTTGGCGAGACCAGTTTTTATGAAGCGCGTGGAAGCACCCAGCTCATCGTTCGCAAAGCGCAAGCGGTGGGCGTGGGGGACCTTCAGGCGCGATTTGAAGAATTAAAGCGTAAGCTGGACAAGGAAGGGCTTTTTTCGGCTGAGAGAAAGCGAAAGCTTCCTTATCTTCCAAAGGTGGTTGGGATTATTACATCGCCGACTGGTGCGGCGCTGCAAGACATGCAGAACGTTCTCTCGCGTCGCGCTCCTTGGCTGACGGTCGTTGTTTTTCCGGCGGCGGTGCAGGGAAAGGGAGCGGAGCGGGGAATTGCAAAGGCCATCGAACGAGCCGGAAAAGCAGAGAAAGAAGGTCTACCCCAACCTGAGGTTCTTATCGTGGCTCGTGGTGGAGGATCGCTGGAGGACTTGTGGAATTTTAACGAAGAAGTGGTCGCTCGTGCGATCGCCGCTTCTCCGATCCCAGTGATCAGCGGAGTGGGGCATGAGATCGATTTCACAATCGCCGACTTTGTGGCAGATCTCCGGGCTCCTACGCCCAGTGCGGCTGCCGAGCTGGTGGCGCCCGATCGTTCTGAGTTACTGAAGAAGTTATCGGATCAAAAGGCTCGTGTGACTCACTTAGTGGCCGATCGACTTCAGCGGAATTCCGAACGACTTTCCTATCTCGAAAAGGGACCTCTGGGGCAGTCGGCTGAGCGACTGCTACGGGAGCCGATGTTTCGACTCGATGAGGCAGCCGGTCGTTTCGAAAGAACGGTGGAGGAGTCGTTCAAAAAACGTGAAATCCGCGTGGCGGAGTTCGAAGCGAACTGGAGATATTTTCACCCGCTCGAAATTCTCCGCGCTCGTGAAGAGCGTCTCAAGATCAAGGAAGAAGCATTCGAGCGCGCAGTGGAAGAGGCCTTGCGAGGCCGTGAGGAGAAGGTGGCGAAGCTAGCATCACTGGTGAAGGCTTATGGCCCGGGGAAGACTTTGGAACGTGGCTTCTCGATCACCTTTTCCGAGAGCGGTGACATCATCCACGATCCCACGGATGTTTCACCTGGGGAACGATTGGAAACGATGGTCCACGGCGGAAGCATCACAAGCACGGTGGACAAATAGTTAAGCTTAAACCATGCCGAGCTGCATTTTTCCCTCTTCGGAAATCATGTCCTGATTCCAAGCCGGGTCCCAGACGAGTTCGACTTCGGCATTGTTGATTTCGGGGAGGCTCATGATGCGCGCCTGCGCGTCGGCCGCAATGACGGGCCCCATGCCACAGCCAGGTGCTGTGAGAGTCATTTTAACAAGGACGTCGGTGCCTTCTTCGCCATCTTCAGGGGTCTGTAATTTACAATCGTAGACGAGGCCCAGATTGACGATATCGACGGGGATTTCAGGGTCAAAGACTTGCTTCATTTGGTGCCACACCTGTTCCTCGAGTGGGAGGTCTTGGATCGCTTCTTGCTCTTTCTGCTGCGCGGCGACTTCTTCCTTATTAACTCCGAGCGCATCGGTATCTTCTGAGGAGATTCGTGCGAGGCCAGCAGAGGTGGCGACGGTGTAGGTGCCACCGAGGGTTTGGGTAATAACGACGGGGGTTCCGGCCGGGAGGGTGATGGTGTCACCGGAGGGGATCTGGATGGCGATGACTTCGCGAGTCAGGCTAACTTCTTCGTTCATGGAGTGAGATTCGATGATGCACGCCGGAGCGCAAGGCATTATTTTCCGAGCTTGTAGAGGAACTCCTGTCGGTCGCCTTCGTTGACAAAGCCCGCTCTGATGAAGATCTCGTCTTCGACGATGACGGGAGAGGCATAGGTGTCATCGCCGAGCTTGTTTTCAGCGATTTTTTGGAAGCCCTCGGGGCTCGCTTTATAAACCACGGTGACGCCTGTTTTGATGGTCGAGAAAATGAGATTCTTGGCAAAAGTGGGGGAGGCCATTACTCCGCCGCGACCTAGGCGCTCCTTCCACATTTCTTTGCCGTCCTCCGCACGCCAGCAGAATCCTACGCCCTTGTCGGTCACGGCGTAAATGTAACCATCGTGGGCAAGAAGCGACTGCTCGTAGCATCGCTCGCTATTGCTCCAAAGAACTTCTCCGGATCCGTCGGCTTTCACTCCGGCAGTTTCGTTTTTTGGGAAGCCCCCACTGGCGAAGACCGCATCGTCGGTCCAGACGATGGTGCCGCAGGTCGAGAGGGGTTTGAGAGGGGCGTCCCAGTTCAATTTGCCACTGAGAGGATCGAAGCTTTGAATTTTTCCGATTCCGGAGATGAAGAGTTGCTCTTTCCCGGCGACCTTGGCGACGACCGGGGAGGACCAATTGTCGTGTCCTTCGCGAGGCGTCCGCCATTTTTCCTCTCCGTTGTCAGCGTCGATGGCAATCAATAAGCCCTTTTTTATGGTGCCGATGGAGACGATGAAGAGCCCCTTGTGAAGAGTGGGAGTGGAGCCGTAGCCAAACTCGAAGTGGGGCTTGTAAGAACCGACTGATTTGGACCAGATGATCTCACCGGTCCGGCTGACGGCGGAGACGTTGATATTACCGCCGTTCTCAAAGGTGGTGAGGAGGTGTTTGCCGGTCCACTGGGCCGTTGCCGAGGCGCGGCTATTTTCGCCATGAACTTTGGTGGGGAGTTCTCCCTGATGAATGGTTTTGTTCCAAAGGATTTTCCCGCTCTTTCGGTCGAAGGCGATCAATGATTGGCGTTCTTCTTTAAGATCGCAGGTGGTGAGGAAAACCTCGTTGCCAACGACAATGGGAGTGGAATGGCCACGGCCGGGAATGGCAGTTTTCCAGCGGACGTTTTTTTCGGCTGACCATTCGGTAATTGGAATCACTTGAGCCGATGCTTTGTTGTCGCGATAGATTCCTCTCCATTGGGGCCAGTCTTCGGCATAGGCAGGAAGGAGGAGTAAAAGAGCGAATAGCGGCTTCATTGCCAATGAATCTATCGACTCTTCTGTGATAAGCAAAGAGAGAGATTTACATGTTAAAGCGTGCCGATGTTTAGGAGACTATCGCCGATGGTTTCACGCGTGGTAAATCTTTTTTGGCTATGGACTCTTCTAGGAACGGCGTGGTCTTGGTTTTTCCCTGCGCATTTCACTTGGTTTTTGAATGCGATTCCAGGAACGGAGTTGAAATGGATTCCGGTGGGGCTCGGGGTCATCATGTTGGGAATGGGAATGACCCTGACTTTTCGTGATTTCCGGGAGGTGCTAAAGATGCCGAAGTGGGTGGCGTTGGGAGTAGGGGCCCAGTTTTTGATCATGCCTTTAATTGGGTGGAGTGTGGCCACTCTATTTGCGCTTCCGGATCAGTTTAAGCTGGGGATTATTTTGGTGAGCTGCTGTCCGGGAGGGACGGCTTCGAATGTTGTGACCTATTTGGCTAAGGGGAACCTCGCCTTGAGCGTGATGATGACGATGTGCTCGACGCTTTTGGCGATCGGCTTGACTCCCTTTTTGACGAAGGTCTACGCCTCTGCGGTTTTTGAATTCGAGGCGATCCCAATGGTGATCTCGATGGTGATGATCGTCTTACTTCCGATCTTGATGGGATTGATTCTGAATTCTGTCGCCGGGGAAAAATTGGCGCGCATCAAAGAGGTTTCACCCTTGATTTCAGTTCTGGTGATCGTGTTGATTGTTGCTGCGGTTGTGGGTGCGACAAAGAGTAGTATTCTTAGTCATTGGAAGACCCTTCTTCCTGCGGTCTTTCTTGTTCATGCTGCGGGGTTTTCGATGGGCTACCTATGGGGGTGGTTGTTTAAACTGAACGCGAAGGAATGTCGGACGTTCTCAATCGAAGTGGGGATGCAGAACTCAGGGCTTGGTTCGCAATTGGCGAAGACCCATTTTACTTTGCTGGCCGCCGCTCCGTGTGCGATCTCGGCGTTTTACCACTGCATGATCGGGAGTCTTCTCGCGAGTATTTGGCGACGTCGGTCATCAAAAGATCACTGAAGCGTCACCAAGAGGTCTTTTTTCTCCTTGGGAAATAAGGAGCGAAGGGATGTTCACCTAAAGGCGCTGCGGGAGGAGATTTGAGATTTGAAAGGCTTCTTCCTATGCTCTTCGAGCTACGGTAGACGAGACGTCCGAAGCTAAGCGGCAAGGGTGCCGCGACTCTTTTTTTGATTTTGTGGCTTGGAGTCTTTTTAGAGTTTTAATTCTTGGTCATCGTTTCGTCGAGGTTGAGGAGGGTTTGGGCGACGGCGGTGGCGGCGGCCAGGTGGACTGGGTTGTGGGTCTTTAGGTCCAAGGGGAGGGGTTTGTATGTGGTGATGAGTTCGGTGGCGGACTCGGGGGTGATGGCGATTTTTTGTTGGTCGAAGAGGGTTTGGAGGATTTGTAGTTCGTCTTTGTTGGGTGTGCGGGAGGTGCAGCGCTCGAAGGCTTGGGCAATGGAAGTTTCGAGGATGCGGGAGCCGAGGGCGACGGCGGCTTCGACGGACATGGATTCGTTGAGAGTGACGAGGGCCTGGAGTGGGGTCGTTGAGGTGGTGCGGCGGACGCAAGCGGCGTCGCCGGTGGCGGCATCGAATGCGGCGAGCATGGGGTAGGGGACGCTGCGGAAGCGGAAGGTGTAGAGGGCGCGGCGGTAGCGCTGGGAGTCCATCTCAGTGTGCCAAATTTTAGGGCCGTAGGAGACGGGTTTTTGGAAGAGGAAGTCGGGGGCGGGTGGGAAGACGCAGCGGCCGCCGAGTTCGAGATTGATGAGTCCGCTGGTGGTGAGCTGGATGTCGCGGATGGTTTCGGCAGGGACGCGGAGGCGGGGGCCGCGGGCAAGCAGGCGGTTTTTGGCGTCCTTTTCGCGAAGGATCGATTTGTGCTTTGAGTCCTGCTGGTAGGTAGCGCTGGAGGTGATGAGGCGGTGGATGTGCTTCATGCTCCAGTCGTTCTCCATGAGTTCGACGGCGAGCCAGTCGAGGAGTTTGGGGTGGGATGGACGCGGGCTTTGGAGGCCGAGATCTTCGGGAGTTTCGAGGAGACCGATGCCGAAGTAGGATTGCCAGATTCGGTTGACGAGGGTGCGGGCGGCGGTGGGTGAGTCGGGGGCGACGAGCCACTTGGCGAAGGTGAGGCGGGATTGCGGGTCACCTTTGGGAAGTGGATTAAGGAAGGCGGGAACGTGGGGGGTGACCTCGTGCTTGGGTTTGGTTTGTTCACCACGTTCGAAGAGGCGGGTGACGCGCGGTTTTTCGACAGCTTTGGCGACGAGTGCAGTGGCGGGAACGGGGTGGGTTTTCCAGAGTTGCTCGATCTCGTTATTGTAGGAGGAGAGGGCTGGGGTTTGGGAACGCCAGTGGCTGAAGAGGCGGGATTCTTGTTCTGGAGTGCGTTTAATTGCGTTGAGGACTTCGGCGACGAGGGGTGGGAGCTGTCTCTTATACACATCTCCGAGCCCACGAGACAAGAGGCAATCTCGT
>OJHF01000086.1_pt1 | contig 29438 bp, 16 predicted proteins | sample 1594891 | NCBI WGS metagenome assembly OJHF01 (sample SAMN05416737, study PRJEB24817) | seawater metagenome | isolation source: Sea water | place: Canada:Atlantic | collected 2013-07 | reverse complement strand
GATTGCCTCTTGTCTCGTGGGCTCGGAGATGTGTATAAGAGACAGTAGAGCGGGTTGTTCGGATACACCGCCGTCAATCCCCAGCCGTAATCTTCCACCCCCTCATTCGCCGTCTTCATCAACCAACCAATCAACTCCCCCGTCTTCGCCTCTGACCCCCTAAAACTGCTATCCTTAAGATAAAAATCCAATCCATAGGTCCGCGCCGATTCATTCCCCCTCGGATCACCATCCGTCATAATTGCCCCCACCTGAGATTCCCCAAACAAGTCATACGTTACCCGCCCCGTAAACAACTCATCCGCCTCAAGCGTCCCCTTTCCATCCAAATTGACCCCCATTGCCCCGATATTCCACTTCCCCACTTTCCCCGTCAACTTCCCTCCCATCTCGATCGGCACCCGCTCCCCGTCTGCCGACAAGCCAATCGTGCGCGAATGAAATGGCAAGGGACTCCGTCGAATCCCGCCAAAACGAAAATACCGTGCGTCCTCCAGAAAAAAGGCCCGCTTCTCCGGGAAAAAAAGTGGAAAGCGCGTCGTGTTCACCACCCGTTCGTCCACTTCCGCATTCGCAAAGTCCGTCTGCCACGTCCACGTCGCTGTTAAGGATGGCGTGATTCGATAGAACAAATCCATCGACGGCTCGATTTCAGTGGTCTCCGATCCGTCCGCCTCTTGTCGCCAACGTGCTACCGCCGTTGGTCGCACATCCAAGCCCAAACCCGTCTTCAAATCCCTCATTCCCGTGATGCGCCCCGCTCCCTCGAGGGAATAAAGCGATTTCTTTCGCGTCGCCGAAGCCCAACGTAATTTTTCCTCCTTCCTCCGAATCACCCGCTCGACATTAAACCCCCAACTCTCCTGTTCCGGCTCGAACGAGATACTCCGAAAAGGAATCTCCACCTCTGCAATCCAACCCTCCTTTGTCACCAAGGTCTTGGCATTCCAAATACAATCCCATTCCATTTCCGGACGATTTCCCGCGCGCACTATCCCATCACCCAGCCCTCCACCCGCCGCGATCCCAAAAAAATAGCCCTCCGTGCCCCGGGCAAAGGGATCAATCACAATTCTCAAACGATCATCACCCGACCCGGTTGAATCCCTCCGCCGGTCCCGCGCCAACACCCCCGCGGGCGTCCGATCAAAACAAATCACCCCAAGATAAAGCGCCTCATCCGTCATCATCACCCGTACTTCCGTCCGCTCCGTCGGCGTCTCCCCCTCCCGTGGCTCTACCTGACCAAAATCCGTGATCCTCGTTGCCCGTTCCCACTCAGCATCGTTCAAAACTCCATCAATTACCGGTTTCTCCTCAATCCGAAGAGGTGTCACCGAAGGCCTCGTATTCCCCACACAAACCAGCGCCCAGAAGAACATCATGATGATCTTCCCGCTCTTCCGTCGCCTCGCGGCTTTATTCGTCAATAAACTCATTCAACAATTCCCTCTCATGCGCCCTTCACTCGAAAAACAAACCAAATTGATGCCAGCCCAGCAATGTCAGATTAGATCAACTTTCTCTTAAATCTTCCCCCCAGCGTAGGTAAACCCGGCTTCGCCCTTGAGAACTTCAATATCATCGGCTGCAAGCGCGAAGATCTTCAGTTTCAGCCCGGGTCCCCAATTTGAAGAGAAGCTCTCAAATACGCCAAGGGCCAACCGGTGTTGAGATTTGTTTTTTATGACGGCGGTTTGGGAGCCAAAAAAAAATAATCTTTTTGAATCCAGAACCAGCGATCTGACGAAGACCTTTTTGTAAGCCCTAATGGGCCACAAAAAAACCAAATTAAACCAAAGAAATAATACCATGAAAGCACTTGCTACCTCCCTCCTCTTCGGACTCTTCGCCCTCGTTTCGCCTGCCTCGGCAGATCATCACAAAGAAGGCAAAAAAGCCAAGATGGATATCGTCGATACCGCCGTCGCCGCCGGTTCCTTTAAGACTCTTGCTGCTGCTCTCGGAGCTGCTGATCTTGTCGAGACCATGAAGGGCAAAGGACCTTTCACCGTCTTCGCTCCCACCGATGCGGCATTCGCCAAGCTTCCCAAGGGTACGGTCGAGACTCTCCTCAAGCCTGAGAACAAGGCCAAGCTGATCGCGATCCTGACCTACCACGTCGTTTCCGGCAAGGTAATGGCCAAAACTGCCGTCACTCTTAAGAAGGCTACCGCCCTAAACAAGAAGGACATCGCACTTGCCGTGAAGGATGGTGCACTTACTTTGAACGGCTCTGCCAAAGTTGTTAAAGCGGACATCAAATGCTCCAACGGTGTGATCCACGTGATCGACGCCGTAATCCTTCCTCCTTCCAAGTAATCAGGTTAGTAACTTCGCCATTCTGGATTCTAGAGGTAGAATCCAGGATGGACACTTTTCCATTCGCGTCATAGGTTTACGCCTTTAGTGACAGACAGATCGCAAGAAGCCTTAGCCAGTATGGTCCTCCTTAGGGTGGCTCAAGGTGATGAACGCGCCATGGAACAGTGCATCACCAAATTCGGACCTCTCGTTTGGTCCATTGCCAAGCGCCATGTGCAGGATCACTCAGCATTGGAAGACATCGTCCAAGAAGCATTTACCGATCTATGGAAGTCCGCCAAACGCTACAACCCCGCCATCGCGACCGAATCTACTTTCGTGGGATTATTGGCCAGACGGCGCGCCATCGACTTCGCCCGCAAAGAAAGCCGTAGACCTCAACTTGAACCTCTACCCGATGCTGACTCCCTTCCTCATGCCTCAATTGAATCCTCGGCCACCCTACGTTGTGAAAGCGAAGATGTCCGCGCCGCACTCAAGGAGCTGCCCGAAGAGACTCAACAAATTTTCTCCCTCCACTTCGATGAGGGAATGACCCATCCCGAGATCGTTGAAAAAACCGGCCTCCCGCTAGGCACCGTGAAGACACGGCTAAGGCGCGGTTTGATTGACCTTAGAAATAAATTTCGCCGCCTCGATAGCGGCCAATCCCCCTCCAACCCATGAAAAACCAAGATACCTCAGACCGATTCGAAGAGCTCGAAGCTGGACGTATCCTCGGTGACCTTGTTCCCAGTGAGGTTCAGGATTGGAAAATACTTTCCGCAAACCCTAATAACCAGGCCGACCTCTCGCTTGAATTGGCCGCGGCAGCTCTAGACGCCGAGTTTCTTACAAATGAGAACACCGTCCTTCCCGAAGAATTACTCAAGAAGCTCCACAACGGGATATCGGAATTTGTCAAAGCTGAGCCAGAAAATGCAGTCATTGTCCGGCCGGCAAGGTGGCAAGGACTTCTTGCCTCGTCAAAAGCCGCTTGGTCAATAGCCGCACTCTTCGCCGTTCTTTTTATCGCCAAGTCCTTTGTTGAAAAGACTCCCGTCGATCCCGAAGGCCTGATGGCGACAGCTCCTGAAAAATCCTCTTCGAGCGAAGCTCGTGAAACCTTGATTTCCAAAGCGGGCGACTTGATTCAATCCGAGTTTGGCGGCACGGAAAATTACAATCAAATGTCCGGAACGGTAGTTTGGAGTGATGCGCTTCAGGAAGGCTACATGAGCCTCACAAATCTCCCTGCCAATGATCCTGGCGCCAAGCAATATCAGCTTTGGATCGTCGATCCTGGCCGCGATGAAAAGCCTGTAGACGGTGGCGTTTTTGATATCTCTGCCAATGACGGCACCGCGATTATCCCGATCCGCAATCCACTCATGGTGACCAATCCCCAAGCTTTTGTGATCACCCTGGAACAATCCGGAGGGGTCGTGGTTTCCAAGCAGGAGATCGTGGTTGCTCTCGCCAAGACTTCCTGAAGGTTGGACACTCGTTTTGGCCAGCCTTTCTCAAGGAACGGTCTCTTCTCGACCGCGCTCGCCAAAGGCACCCGCACAGCCCCGCATCCTCCTACTCTTCATTGCCGGGTCAAAATCTGGATGAAAAGTAAGGTTTTCTGAATCCAGTTTTATGGTTCGAGCGAATACTTAATTGAAAGAACAATTAACTAAGATTCATGAACCCATTTTTCATCAATAATTACCGTCTTCCAGGAATTCGAAGCTTTATCAAACGGAACCCGATGTTTCGTCAAGTGAAGCCGAAAAGAGCGGAATCATCATCTAAAGTCATCGCCTTGGCGAACGAGGCATTTCAGAGTGGGCGCTTGCGACCCGGAGACCGATTCCCGAGCCCGGACGAGATTTCAAAACTCACCGGGGCATCAGTTGTCGAGAGTCTCGACGCTGTCACGAGCCTCCTCAAGGCAGGATTGATTCGGCAACTCCCTTCCGGACAACTTTCGATTTCTCGTCAACAGGTTTGCTGAGTAGATGATCCCCTGTCGCTCTAATTACTGATTCGACAAAGCGTTTACCAAGGTTCCAGCTGTCTCCGGCGGGTTGACGCCAAGATTGTCCTTCGAGACAGCGGTGTGTGGATGCTAAAACGCTGTTCTCGGCATGGGGTGGAGAACGTCTTGCTGGACGATGACATCGATTACTACAGGCGGAGCGGGGTGGTTTCTCTGAAAATCCCCGGGCAGGTCAATCAATGCAGTGCGCCCGCATCAAGAAACAGCTCACCTTACTCGAAGGAATAGAGGATGCGGAAGCCCTCTTTTCGGACGACATTTCCTGGCGAAAAGGTGCTCCGGACACAATCACACAGTAGAGAGCCATCATGGGAACGGGACCAATCTGACGGCTATCCCTTGGGTTAAACCAATCGTCCGCACTTATTCATCCGCAAAAAGAGAACTCATCAAATGCCTTTGAGCACTCCGGACGAATCTCCGATCCGATCCACTGGTGCTCCGGATTCCCTCAACATCCGCATGTAGAGGTTGTTAAGGGGAGTTTTCTCCGGAAGTTCGAGGTGGCGTCCGGTCAGGAATTTACCGCCCGCATTTCCTGCCACGATGATCGGAAGGTCATCATGACTGTGGCGATCGGCATCGGAAAGTCCGCTCCCCCAGACGATCATGGAATTGTGAAGAAGAGTGTTCCCATCGACATCTTCGGTGGCTTTCATCTTTTCAAGGAAGTAGGCCAGTTGCCTGACGTAAAAGGCATCGATTTTTGCGATCTTATCCATCTTATCCTGCGCCCGTCTATGATGAGAAAGACCGTGATGTCCTTCATTGACCCCCAGACCAGAGAAGCTCCGGTTGCTGCCATCGTGGGCCAGGAGGAAGGAAGAAATCCGGGTCTGGTCCGTTTTGAAGGCTAGGAGCAGCATATCGAAAAGAAGACGGATGTGATCCTGATATTCGCGCGGCACGCCCTCTTCCGGTGCGGCAACGCCCGGTTCGGGAGGTGGGCCGAAACTCTCGGCCTTCTCGATGCGCCTCTCGATCTCACGAACACCCGTGATGTATTCATCGAGTTTTTGTCGGTCGTTTCTCCCAAGCTGATTGTTCATCGCACGGGCATCGTCCATGACAACATCCAGAATCGAGCGCTTCTCGGCCCGACGCTTTACAAGGCCATCCTTACGTTCATCGTTGGAACCTCCTCCAAACAAGCGTTCGAAGACCAAACGAGGATTCGACTCCGGTGTCATCGGCTGGGTGGCGGAGCGCCATGACATGTTGTACTGATACGCGCACGAGTATCCGGAATCACAATTCCCAGACTTGCGGACGGCATCACAGGACAACTCCAGTGAGGGCAAACGTGTCTCAGAGCCAAGATGGCTCGCTGCCATCTGGTCGGCTGAAATCCCCAAGCGGATATCCGAACCTGCAGTCTTTTTGGGACGCGCTCCCGTCAGGAAAGTTGCTCCGCTTCGTGCGTGGTCTCCCGCTCCATCTGAACCCGCCCAACCGTTGGCCTGCTCCAGACCTTTAATAATTTGTAGGTCATTCTTGAACGCATTCAACGATTTCATCGACTCGTTAAATTTAAAATCCGAGCCACTTCCTTCAGGACGCCACTTGTCCATGATCACCCCATTAGGCACGTAGAGATAGGCCATTCGCAGGGGCGCTCCCGTAGCCGTCACTCCTCGTGCCGCAGCCGCCCCTTTCACTTCAGCTCCGAGGGAGCGAAAGGAGGGCAAGGCTACACTTGCTCCGAATCCACGGAGAAAATTACGGCGTCCAAAATTGATGGTTGGTTGATTCATTGGTTTGGCTTATTGAAAAATTTCTGATGTCTAGAGTGAATGATCGGTCGGTACTAATCCAGCTCAGAAAGAGCTTCCGTCTCCGCGTCGTTTTTGGAAAGGGACACTTCCGGTGATCGCGTAGATGAGATCCTTCATCCCCCCACCTTCTTTCACCAGCTGTGCCATAATGGCATCGACTGTGGGAGCATCGTAATATTCCACGCCACGACCGATCGCGTAGGTCAACATCTTCTCGGTCAGGCAGCGGTAAAAATCCTGTTTTCGAGAGGTTGCCAGGATCGTCTTGAGCTCCATGACATTTGTGAATTTCTCTCCTGTGACTAATTTTCCCGCACTATCGATTACTACCCCCTCTTCTTCATCGCGCCATTGGCCGAGGGCATTGAAGTTTTCCAGGGCCAAACCAATGGGATCCATGCGCTCATGGCATGAGGCGCAAAGGGCCTTCTTCCGATGCACCTCCATGAGCTCCCGCATCGTGGCACCCTTCTTCAACTTCTCCTCGGTCTCCTCCAGCTCCGGCACATTGGGCGGGGCCGGGGGGGCTGGTGTGCCCAGAATATTATCGAGAACAAAGAGGCCGCGCTTCACCGGAGAAGTGCGCGTCGATTGGGAAGTGATAATGAGGAATGTTCCCTGACCCAGCAGTCCACCACGTCCCCGCGCGCTCTCGTCAAACTCCACTTTTCGGAATTCGCTCCCTCGCACTCCAGAGACTCCGTAGAACTTGGCAAGGCTCTCATTGAGGAAGGAATAGTTGGCATTGAGGAGTTCTAGGATAGGGCGGTTTTTCAGAAGAACATGCTGAAAGAACTCCTCCGTTTCGATTTTCATGTCCCGCCGAGTCCCGAGGTTGAAAACTCGTTGAGCCTTTCCTCGATCCCTTTCCCGGAGGATGCGGCGCACATCAATGCTCACCCCTGACAGGTCGCGCGCCTGGAGCCACTGACCCACAAAGTTTTCGACCATCCGGGCCGCCTTTTCATCACCCAGCATCCGATCAACTTGGCTGCGCAAGTTCTCTCGAAGCGTTCCTTTCGCCGCCAGATCCAGCAACCCTTTGTCGGGGGCCGAGCTCCAAAGGAAGTAGGAAAGCCGCGAGGCCAGGGCATACTCGTCGATCGGGACAACCTTGCCCGGATTATCGGGCTCGGCCTGGACCTCACTTCGGAAAAGGAAACTTGGTGAGGTCAGCGTCGCAGTGACCGCCAGCCGAACACCATCGGCGAACTTCGCTCCTTCTTCCCGGGATTTCACGAGGGCCAATGCCGTGAGCTGATCGCCCATTCTCTTCCGGAGAGGACGCCGAAAGGCCCGCAGGCCGAAGCTCTCCACGATCTCCCGCATGTAGACTGCTTGCGCTTCCCTCCCGGCAGGGGGCAGACCATTGACGAAAATCCTTTGATAACTCTCTGGATAGAGGTCCCAGCTGTCTTCCACCCCGAGACGATTCAGTCGGAATTTGCTAACCCGCACACCGGCCGTCCCATCTCCTTCTCCCTTTTCACCCGGAACGATGGAGAACTCAAACTGGTGCTCTCCTTTCGTGAGTTCGAGATTCACGACAAACCGATCACGATTCGGTTTATCGGAATCGATCTCGATTTCACGAAGCTGTTTTCCGTCGACAAAGATCCGCCACTTCGCGGTCTGTCCCTTCGGACGTCCCTTTTCGCTTTCGAGAGAATAGGAAACCTCAAGAGCATACTGTCCACCTGCATCCAAACGGCGTTTGGCTCCAACCGTTTGCGCAATATCAGCTTCCATGAAGCGAGCCGTCTGGCTGCCGCCACGGTCTTTAAAGCTCCCAGCATCAATCTCGACGGGCTTCGGTTCACCAGCGTCCAAAGGCAGAGCCATCAAGGCGATCTCTCCTGCCGCATTGAGATACTTCTCCATCAGAAGCGGTGAAATTGTGAGCACATCCCCAATGGTATCAAAGCCGAATCCGGTATCATCCGGGGGGAAATTGTCATTCGCGTTGAAGCGCACCCCGACAACATCCCCGATGGTATTTTGATACTCCTCACGATTCATCCGTCGGATCGTGACCCGTCCGGGATCTGGATTTTCGGGATCCAAACCGAAGATTCGCTTTTCGATCCATGAAACCAATTCATGCCTCTCGTCGGAAGTCGGTTGGAACTTCTTTTTAGCCGGAGGCATCATCTCCGTCCTGAGATTCTCCCAAATTCGCAACCAGACTTTTCGATCCTCAAGGAGAGCAGAAGGGTTCGCGTACTCATCCAGCGTGAGATCTCCCTTTTTCTCGCCATCCCCGTGGCAGTCGTAGCAATAGTCCTGCAGAAGCGGCTCGATCTTATCGTGAAATTCTCTTTGGACAATTTCAGCCGGGTTTTGGGCAGCCAAGGAAACTCCAGCCGTCAAGGAGACCGCGGAGACGATATGCAGAAGCGTTGATAAAGGCCTCATCTGGAGTCGAAGATTGATAATTAACTAACGTCGTCGTCGAACTCCATTTTTCACTTGAAACGGAACTTCTTCCGAAAGATCGCTCGCACTTAGCCACACCCTCGCGGTATCACGGTCCCGGCGCATCCATTCCCGCGCCGTCTGCTGCAGGGTCTGCAGTCAAAGATCCGGACTGCCAATGGAACTGGCCCACTCGATTGCCGTCTCAGGATTCTCCCGCACCACGTTTCGCGCGTAACCACTCACTGCGGAATCCTTGAAGGCCGCTTGAAAGATTCCGCAAGTTCCCGAGCGTTTCCATGAAATGCTTAAAACCCTCACGGTAGCTTCCATCGCCTTCGCCTCCGCCGTTTTCGCGCAGGACGTTTCACCCAAACTCTCACTTCCAGAAATGCCCAAGCCGCAACACGGAGCGGACTCCAAGGAAAAAGCAGGTGTCCCGAAAGGCGAAATCATCAAATTAAAGTTCTCCGACTCCAAGGTGTTTCCCGGCACAAAACGCAATATCAACCTCTACCTCCCTGCGAACCACGACCCTAAAAAGGAAGCGGCAGTGATGGTCTTCCAGGACGGTCATACCTACGTGAACCCAAAGGGTGATTTCCGTATCCCGACGGTTTTCGACAACCTCATCGCCTCGAAGGAAATACCACCCGTGATCGGGATTTTCATCGATCCGGGGCACAAGGGAGATTCCGTGCCCCCCTCTCCCTGGAAAAACAACAACCGCAGCTTCGAATACGACACCCTTTCCGCCGACTACGCCACTTTTCTTATCGATGAAATCCTGCCGTTCGTCGGTAAGGACTACAAGCTCACCGCCGACCCCGAAATGCGCGCCATTTGTGGCACGAGCTCAGGCGGGATCTGCGCATGGACGGTCGCATGGGAAAGACCAGACCAGTTCCGGAAAGTCGTTTCCTCCATCGGCTCATTCACGAATATCCGGGGCGGCGACGCCTACCCGGGCATGATCCGCAAGACCGAGAAAAAGCCCATCCGGGGATTTTTCGAGGAGGGGATCGACGATCTCGACAACAGCCACGGCAACTGGCCGCTTGGTAACATGGCGATGGAGGCCGCTCTAAAATTCAAAGGCTACGATTACAAATACGTATGGGGCCACCACGGCCACAGCGGCAAGCACATGGGCACGCTTTTCCCGGATGCCCTGAGGTGGCTTTGGCGGAAATAATACCAAGTAGCAGAAGAGAAGAGAGGCTGTTCAAGTCCCTCGATACGCCGTTAGATCTGGCTCATCGAGCGGAGGATTTCCGAAGTGATCGGCCAAACCAATCCTCACGACCCAAAATCAGCGCTGAATTGAACGACTCCACTTCGCAAATCGTCAAAATAATGTAACCAGCATGGTAAGTCTGGCGTCATAACAAGTATCGATCCTCAAATTTTCTTGAGAGCTACCCTCAGACGATGCAACCAACACACGCACTTCGCCTCGTCTCACTTCTCTTCAGTCTCACTTCGACTCACTCGTTCGGTCAAAAATCCCTTGCAGATCTCTTGGCTGAGCCAGGCGCTGATTTGTCTGACCCGGTTTCGAGAGCTCAGATCGTGGGGCAATTGAAAAAGACCTCTGCTGAACGTCGTGCCAATGCCCGCACCAAAGCCAGTGCAAAAGGACTTCCTCTTCGAATCACTCGGCCAAATGGCGCCTTTCAAGAAATCATAGATTTTGAGGGCGAAATCCCCATTTACTTTACCACTACAAATGCGAATGCCGCTATTTCCACAGGCGCAAGCCCCGTGCGCACCACCCATAGCCTTGACGGGAGTGGCGTGACCGTGGGAGTCTGGGATGGTGGCTCCGCGCGCATCACTCACCAGGAATTTGGAGCGAGAGCGACATCACTTGATGGTGGGGCCATAATTGATCACGCGACGCACGTTAGCGGGACGATCGGAGCTGCCGGCGTCGTTAGCACGGCCCAGGGTATGGCTCCTTTCGCTAAGATCGATAGCTACGATTGGAACAACGATGTCAGTGAAATGACGGCACGCGCGGCCACCGCTCCGGGGCAGGCTGATAAACTCTACCTCTCCAATCACAGTTACAACTTCGTGACGGGCTGGAATTACGTCAATAACGGCACTCGCGTCTGGGAATGGTATGGAAATGGCACCGCGACGACTTCAATCGAGCAAGACTATGGCCGTTATCATTCCTCCACTCGGGACTACGATACCCTGGCTTACAACGCTCCCTATTATCTCATTTTCCGGAGTGCTGGAAATGACCGCACCGATAATCCCACCAACGGGCAACTCGTAGCGCTCACCCCAGGCAGTAGCTCTGTGGTGGGCTTTGACTCCACGACGCACCCCACGGGCGACGGCCAATATCGCGGAGGATTTGAAACAATTGGCTTTGTAGCTCTCTCGAAAAACATCGTCACAATCGGCTCCGCCTCCGATGCCGTGACATCTGGCTCGCGCGATCCTTCCAAGGCGAATGTGAGCAGCTTCTCCTCCTGGGGGCCTACTGACGATGGCAGAATCAAGCCGGATCTCGTTGCCAATGGAGAAGCCGTTTATTCACCGCTCGCAGGAAGTAATACCGCCTATGGTTCCTATTGGGGCACTAGTATGGCCACGCCAAACGCCACCGGCTCGACCGCTCTCCTCATCGAGCACTACGCCAATCTCTTTTCCAACGGAGCACTCCGGTCCAGCACTATGAAAGGACTCCTCATCCAGACTGCCGATGACCGTGGTAATGCCGGGCCGGACTACCGATATGGCTGGGGACTGGTCGATGCCAAGGAAGCCGCCGATCTCATTTCTGATCATAAAATCTATCCGGAGCGACAGCTTATCACGGAAGCTCAACTCACAACAACCATCACGACTCACTCCCAAAGCTTCGTCTGGGATGGAAACTCTCCCATTCGTGCCACCTTGTGCTGGACCGACCCTGCTGGCACCGCCACCTCCACTTCCGATCTCCGCAGTCCTCGGCTAGTCAATAACCTCGACCTCAAAATCATCGCTCCCGGAGGTTCCGAATATCAGCCCTATGTCATGCCTTTCGTCGGATCTTGGACCGAAGCTTCCATGAACACTCCGGCGACTACAGGCATCAATAATACTGATAACGTCGAACAAGTTCTCCTCTCCATACCTCCCTCTGCAGGAACTTATCAGGTGATGGTTTCTTTCTCCGGTAACCTCACCAACAACAGCCAAAATTTCGCGGTCATTCTCTCAGGAGCTTCTTCCAACACACCACCGCCACCGCCTCTTTCCATCGCTTCAGTTTCTCCGAATACAGGGTTGCAAGGAGCGATCACGATGGATCTGGCCGGCACTCGTTTCCTCTCGGGAACGAACGTCTCACTCTCTCGCAGTGGATATCCCAGCATAACCGCCACCAGCGTTCAACTCATCGGTGAGCAACTCCGTTGTCAGTTCGATCTTAGTTTGGCCGCGCCCGGGGTTTGGGGTGTGACAGCAACCAATCCCGACAACGAAACCGATACGCTGGCTTCGTCCTTCACCGTGAGCGGTGCTCTCTGGAGCGAGAGCTTTGATGGATCATTCGTCGGCTGGACTACTTCCGCTACCACCGGAAGTAGTTTCTGGTCTCTCACAAACACTCAGAGCCACACTCCATCCCAAGCCTATTTTATTCCCGCCCCTGCTTCAAAAACCACAACATCTCTCACCTCTCCAGCGATCCCAATTGCCTCCAATGCAAGCGATCTGCAACTGAAATTCTGGCACAACTACAGCCTGCAGTCACGGCAAGACGGGGGACGGTTGGAATTCTCCATCGATGGTGGTGCATGGTTCGATGTCAACGCCGGAGGGTCGGGAGCCGCCTTTGCCAGCAATGAATACAACGCCTCCATCAGAAGCGGTGGAAAACCTTCAGGTCGGAGCCAGTTCGCAGGCCTCCAAGCCTGGACCGGAAACAGCGGCGGCTTCATCGAAACCATCGTCAATCTCAACGACACCGTAAAATACGCTGGAACATCTCTGCAACTCCGCTGGACCATGGCAACGAATTCCATTACCTCTGGCACCGGTTGGTATGTTGATAGCATCTCACTGGTTGGCGGTGGTGATTTGACCAACCAAGCCCCGGTCATCACCTCTGCGGCAGAAAGTTCTTCCGGCGAAACAGTCACCGATCCTGACAGCACGATCTTTGAAATCATTCGCGGAGCCTCCACTTCCCTGACGGTTACCGCGAGCGATGATGGAAGTGATTCCAATCTCGCCTACGCTTGGTCCGTCTCGAAGGGGAGTCCCGTCTTCTTCTCGCCCAATTCCACCAATGCCGCCCAATCCACCAACGTAGACTTCGAGGCCGTCGGTGACTATGAACTCATGGTTTCAATCCGTGACCCTGAGGGGCTCACCGTCACCAGCATGGTCAACGTTCGTGTTCTTGAAACGGCTTCCGACATCGCGCTCACCCCTGCAATTGCCAGCATCACCTACGGCATGACAGAAGAATTTACCGCCAGCATGCTTGACCAGTTTGGCAATGCCATGACCATCCAACCCACCTCCTTCACATGGAATACCAGTGGCGGCGGCACCATTGATTCAAATGGTCTTTTCAACGCCACCGCTGCAGGCGGCCCCTTTGTCATCGCGGCTACCGACAGCACATTCTCCGGGACGTCCAGCATCACGGTCACACAAGCGACAGCCACCATCACCCTTGGCAATCTCGCACAAGATTGGAATGACACTCCCCGCATTCTGAGCATCATAACAGACCCAACCGGACTTGCGACCACCGCGACTTATGAAGGCTCGCCCACACCTCCCACCGACGTGGGAATTTACACTGTCGAAGTCAATATCTCGGACTCCAATTTCCAAGGAAGCAATTCTGGTCAACTCGTGATCACTGGTCCCATATACAATAACTGGCAAGGAACAGAATTTACCGCGGACCAGATCAGTGCAGGTGATGCCGCCCCCACCGCTGATGCCGATAAAGACGGCCTGAGCAACCTCGTCGAATATGCACTGGGCACTGATCCCAATACAGCCACAATATCCCCATCGACGACGTTAGTCGGCGGATTCCTAACACTCACCTTTGATCGCCCGATCGGCTTGAGTGATGTCACCTATCAAGCCCAACTCACTCACTCACTTGCCTTAAATGGATGGTCGCCGCTCACGATCGAAGTAATGAGCCAAACCTCAACGACCGAGACAGTCCGCGCCCGCCCAACAATCTCGCAAGATACGAATAGCCTATTCATCAGGCTTCGCATCGATTTAAAGTGATAAGAAACGGAAATAGCAGGATGGAGATTTGGGATTAATACCGGGATTCGGGTGCAGGCTGAAAAATCGATCTCGCCCTGTGCGTAAGGTATTTCAACACAAAGGAAATCCGATGCCTTCGTCCGTCCATCCCACTTTGAACCGCAGGCACTTCCTTAAGGGAGCCGCTGACTTGTTTGCGCTGCCGACCCTCGAGTCCTTCGGAGCTCCTACTCCGCCGGCGGGTGGGCCGAGGAATCTCGTGGCGATCGGCACCTTTCTCGGATGGCACCAGAATGCCTTTTATCCAAAGCAGGAAGGAAAGGACTATGAGATGCCAGCCACGCTTGCACCGCTGAGCGGGCACCGGGATAAGTTCACCATCTTTTCGGGATTAGATCACCGTGCTCCGAACGGGCATGGAGCGTGGAGTAATTTTATGTGCGGAAACTCGCTGCGCACGCATTCCCTCGGCTAGATGATCGCGGACCAGATCGGTAATAAAACACGGTTTCACTCCATCCAACTGACCGCTTTTCAAATGCGACCCATAACATGAACCAGATCTTTTCCTGATGCGCAGACCACTCGCCGCAGCGCTCTTGATCGGACAATCCGTGACGGGGTTCCTTCGCGCGGAGACTGACACCGTGATTCCGGCGCCGGTGATGGATGTTCTCGCGGAGTATTGCATCGACTGCCACGACGCGGCCTCAAAGAAAGGCGATTGCGAAAATCGTGAAGGAAAACCACCAGAACGGAAATGGTTTCCGGGATCTGATGCTGGCCTTGGTTGAGAGCGAGACGTTCCGGACGAAGTGATGAAAAAATATGCCGGAATTCTCCAGTGCGCTTTCGATCAAACTCGATTCCGAAACGACCATTTGCGATAATCTCCACACCATGGATCAGGCGGGCCTTTGGAAAGGCCGCTTTCTTGATCTCCAAGCCACCCAACACTACCGCAAGCGGGGCGGCGGATCCCTAATTTCACTCAATTAAAACCCTCCCCCCGAACCCACATGAACCGACGTAGCTACCTCAAAAAATCCTCTCTCGCAGGCATTGCCCTGACTTCTGGCTTCAATATCGAAAATGGCTATGGTTATCGAGGATCCACTGATGGCGCTCTGAGCGACTCACTCGAAATCCTCAACCTTTGGAACAAACAATCCCCGGAGGATGCGAAACTCTTTTCGGCTATCTACAAGGCCCTGGACACAAACCCGGCGGCGAGCTTCGCCACTGTAGCGGGCGATAAAACGGTGCAAGCGATCTGCAAGGCACAAGGAACAACTCATTTCGGAGGCCCCATGCTCGGCTGCTTAGCAGAAGACGGAGTCAAAGTCTGGCTCCGCACCACAAAACCAGCCAGCGTGGAAGTGAAGCTCAAACTTGGTGACGAGGAAAAGACCTACGGTCCGGTCCAAAGTACTTTGGAATCTGATCTCACTGCGATCATCGATATTACCGGACTGAAGCCGGGCAGCGTCACACCCTACCAGGTGCTGATCGACGGGCATCCTATCAAAAGCCCGGAACACGCCACGATCACGACGCCTCAATCAGAAACCGGCGGCAAGACCTGCATCACCTTTGGCACCTGCCAGCATCGCTGGGGACTCGGCCACCGCGAACTGTCAGACACCATCATCAAGCACAAGCCTCTCGCCATGCTCATGTATGGCGATGTGGCAGTGCAGGACCGGCGCAATCATTTCGGAATGCATCGCGCCGACTACGCAATGCGTGACTTCCATCCTGCTTGGCAAAACATCGTCTGCTCGACTCCTGTTTACACCTCGTGGGATGACCACGATTATTTCGACAACGACCTCTCGGGAATCCCCCGTAAGTATACCGACAAAGATCGGCGCGGTGTGCGCAAGGTCTTTACCCAGGCGTGGAACAATCCCTACTACGGTCTCGGAGATGAAGGCGGTGGGATTTTTCAACACACCCGGATCGGCCCCTGCGACGTCATCATGACGGACAACCGTTACTTTCGTAAAAAGAACGGAAAGCACGCTTTCCTCGGCCCCGAGCAAATGGCATGGCTCAAGAAAACCCTCCTCGCCTGCAAAGGCCCATTCATTATTATCACCTGTGGCACGATGTGGGATGACCAAGTATCCGATGGAAAGGACTCATGGGGAACGTTCGATCCCGAAGGCCGCGAAGAAATCTTCAACTTAATTGAAAAACACCGTATACCCGGAGTCTTACTCCTTTCCGGCGATCGCCATGGTGCCCGTGGATTTAAAATCCCCCGCCCTTCAGGGTTTGAATTCTATGAATTCGAACCCGCCAGCCTTGGCGGTCGGAGCGGCCCGCCACCAAAAAAATCAAGCTGGAAAAACCAACTCTACGGCTTCAGTGACAAATTTGCGTTCGGTGAATTCACCTTTGATCTGTCTGCCGATGACCCCACAGTCACCTTCCGGCTTGTCGAAGCAAGCGGAGAAATTCTCTATGCATTGACCCTGAAACGCAGCCAACTGACACCCTCCTAATCGGAGGAGAAAACGGCACCTTCCTGAAAAGCATCGTAGAAAAAGACCCCGCATGAAAAATCTCGGCTACCTCACTAACTCGATCTAGTAGCATCGCCGAAAAAATCTACCGCTCCCTTGGCTTCCAGGAACACTGCTCCCAATTCGGACTCTGCCGACAACGGAAATTATCACCCTTGAACAACCTGACGATCGAACTGATCTGCCACGTCTGCTTACTTTACCTGCATCTCAGCACATTTCATCCACCATCAGTCAAGCTTCAACCGGTATGCTTCGGCGGCATTCTTCCAAAAATAACGCTCGCAAGCCTCCTGTCCTTTGGCAGAAAAATACTCGTTTACGAGCTTCACAAGACTGGGGTAGTCGCCGCTGTTTCTGGTGCACGGCCAGTTGCTGCCGAAGATGAGCCGTTCCTCACCGAGGTTCTTCCAGAGCACATCTAGAACGCTGCGATAGTGGTCGATGTCATGAGGCGCGGGCTGTGGGATGCTGCGCTGATACAAGCCAGAAATTTTGCACCACACGTTCTTGTTCTTCGCGAGCTTCTCAACCGCAGCGGCCCACTCGGGATTCGCTTCCTTACCATCAAAATTATATCCAATCACATGGTTGATCACGATGTGCAGATCCGGAAGAGTTCGCGCTAACTGATCGATTTTCTTGACCGCGGCAACCCCTCCTCCATTCACGAGAATATCGACGCTCAGGTCACTCTTTGCGAGTTCCCGCAAACTGGTGAGGAACTTCGGGTCGGTATAATTGATCTCCTTCTTGCCTTTGCCATTGCGCGCCCGAATACCAACCAAACGTTTATCCTTTTTCAGCTCCCTCAACTGCTTCGTAAAGTCATCGGCATAGGGATCAATGTTGCCCACCAGTCCGACAAAGTAGTCGTCTCCCTTCACGAGATCGAGGACCCACCGGTTGTCCACAAGGCGATCGCTCGCTTCAACAATGATCACCCCCGTGAGGCCCGCAGGCTTCGAGACCTTTTTGAACTCCGCCGGCAAGTGCGGTCTGTAGAGCACTTCGTCGTCTTTCGGAGGCCAGGGAATACCATCTTCGCGCGTCGGGTCATAAAGATGGATGTGGGTATCGATCACGTGCTTCACCTTGGGAAGCGGACGCTCGTCGGCTGACACAATCGTGATCAGAAGTAAAAAGGAAATTAGAAATCTCATGCTTGTTTCTATAATCCTATGAATGCAGAGCAATCGCACCAGAAAATTGCCGCACCGATTTTACGAGAGGTCACTTTGGAAGTGATTTAAGGCTGCTCCCCGAACCACTCGGCAGGACGCGGATCGTCATGAGGCGGCTGCAGCTCAACCCTTCTCCGCTCTCCGATCCCTTCAACGACGTCCTCCTAGCCAGACTGAAAACTCGATCTTCACACGAGTTCCAAGTGGCTGGCACGATTCTCGCTTGAGTGAGTGCAACAAATCACCATTTGTTCCCATGCCAGTGTGAGAAATAGGGTAAAGACGAGCAGCGTATGAAAAACACTTTTCACGAAATCCAACGGTTACGGGAGTTGTTTCCCAAGAGATCCTTTCTCCAACTTGGCCGGACAGCGGTTGTTGTGGCCACCGTTTTTCTCGTCGCCTTCGTGACGCCGGTATCGGTGCAGGCTGCCGACCCGGTGATCACCGAGTTCATGGCCAGCAACAGCAAGACGCTGATCCTTGAGGGGCGGGCCTCGCCTGATTGGATCGAAATACACAATCCCGGCGACACCGGGTTGGATTTAGCGGGCTGGCACCTGAGCGATGACGATCAGGATTTATCCAAGTGGACTTTCCCGCTTGGGAGCACGATCGCTGCTGGAGCTTACCTTCTCGTCTACGCTTCCGGTGATGACACTGTCGACCCGGGCGGCGAGCATCACACCAATTTCGAACTTCGCGACGACGGCGAGTTCCTGGCACTCGTCAGACCGGAGGGAACGATCCTGCAACAGTTCTTCCCAACCTATCCCAAGCAGTATTCCGACATCTCCTATGGCCTCACTCCCGGCGAGGCAACCTACGGCTACTTCCAAACGCCCACGCCAGGAAACGCAAATAATGAATCCGTCCTCGGGTTCGTCAAAGACACCGCGTTTAGCCAAAAGCGCGGCTTCTATGAGGAGGGCTTCCAACTCGAAATCACCACCCCCACCCCGGGCTCGACCATCCGCTACACGATCGACGGTTCGACTCCGGGGCCGGCGAGCCCCCAAATGGCGGCACCTGACCCGGAGAGCCCCCCTGTGCTTTCCCTCACCATCAGCACCACCACCATCGTCCGCGCCTACGCCGAGAAACCGGGCTTCGTGAGCACCAACGTCGATACCCAGACCTATCTCTTCCTCGATGGAATCATCGGTGCGCCAACGATGTCGACGGCCATCACCGGGAATGCCAAATGGGGGCCGCAGATGCGCGATGCCCTGCTCGAGATCCCCAGCATTTCTCTGGTGACCCAGGAAGACATTCCCACCACGCCGATCATGAGCCCGCCCGAAATCCCGGTGTCGATCGAGATGATCATGCCCGACGGCGGGAACGGCTTCCAGTTCGACGCCGGCATCGAACGCTTCGGCGGCCAATTTACAGTCTACCCAAAGCACGCCCTGCGCGTGAGCTTCAAGGCGCTCTACGGATCCAAGAAGCTCAAATTTGACCTCTTCAGCGACACCCCATACGGCGGCGACACCGCCGTCGAGAGCTTCGACCAAATCCTGCTGCGCAATGGCAGCCATGACTCGATTTTCTCACACCACTATCCCCACTCGCGCGCCACCTACATCCGCAACCGCTACTTCTTCGACCGGCAGATCGAGGCGGGGCACCTCTCGATGCGAGGCAAATTCGTGCACGTCTACCTCAACGGCACCTACTACGGACACTTCCATCTCATGGAGAGGCCCAATGCCGACTTCATGGCGACCCATCTGGGCGGCGAGGAAGAGGATTACGACATCATGAAAGGGCGCAGCGGCATCTTCGTGTCGCAGGGAGAGGGCACCGCCTGGGACTATCTCGTTGCCAATAGAAACAACTACGACATCGTCCAGGACTACATGGACCTCGACAGCTACATCGACTACATGCTCTTGAACTTTTACGGCGGGAATGAGCACGACTGGTATCCGCAGCACAACTGGGTTGCAGGTCGTAAGCGCGAGCCGGGTGGCAAGTTCAAGTTCTTCATGTGGGACAACGACTTCCTCAACCGGCGCGGGGGAAATGCCACCACCGGGTCGACGGCGAACACCACCGACAACGGCGGACCGGGCAACCTTCTCAGCGCCCTGACACAACATGAGGAATTCAAGATCCGGCTCGCTGACCGAACTCAGAAGCACTTCTTTAATGGCGGGATGCTAACCAAAGAGCGGGTCAAAGCCGACTTCACCGAGCTCGCCGAACGTGTCTCCCTCACGATCATCCCAGAGACCGCAAGATGGGCGGCCAAGGCCGTAGAGTTTGAACCGCGCAATCCTTTTTACACTCCCGATACTTTTCAATCCTCTGTCGATTGGATTGTGGATGTCAACGCCGAGACCCGGTCGGACGTCGTGATCAGGCAGATGCGCACCGCCGGAATCTTCCCGGACCTCGATGCCCCGGCTTTCAACCAGCACGGCGGCAGCGTATCGCCAGGATTCGCCCTCCAATTCACCACCGATGTTGGTGACACCTACTACACCACAGACGGTAGCGACCCACGCCTGCCCGGCGGCGACATCAACCCGGATGCCTCCCTGTATCTCGACGATTTCACGAGCATCACGGCAGGATCGGATTGGAAATACAGCGACGTGGGCGACCTAGGTACCGATTGGCGCGCGAAGGACTTCGACGACGGCTCCTGGGCCACCGGGCCAGCACCCCTCGGATTTGGCAGGATCACCAACACGACAATCGCAACCACGGTCTTCGCCCCCTCCCCACGCCTCCTCACCTTCTACGCTCGCAAATCATTCGAGATTTCCGGCACGGAAGCGATCACCGGAGCATCACTGGAGATTCACGCGGACGGTGGTTCCGTTGTCTACCTCAACGGAACCGAAGTCATCCGTGACAACATGCCGCCATCCGGCCCTATCACCTTCGCTACCACGGCCACCAGCGACGGCAATGAGGGAGAGTTCGACAGTTTCACCTTCGACCACAGCTTGCTCGTCGAAGGAAGCAACACCATCGCAGTCGAGGTGCACAACGTCTCGACAGGCAGCGGAGACATGGTCATCGATGTCGCACTGGTAGGCAGGCGCCTCAATGAGGCCAATGCGCCACTCGCTATCGACACCACCACCACCGTGCGCGCCCGCAACCTCCTGGACGGGGAGTGGAGTGCCCTCAATGAGGCCACCTTCCTCACCGGCACCCCCGCCACCCCGGGCAACCTGGTCATTTCCGAAATTCACTACCACCCCAGTGATGGCCAGGGTGAGCTCTCGGAGTACGTTGAGCTGATGAATATTTCGGACCAAACGGTCAACCTCGCCGGCGTCGCGTTCACCCAGGGCATCACCTTTTCCTTCGACGAAAGCGCCACCCTTGCGCCTGGCCAACGGGCCGTGCTGGTCGCCGACCCCGCCGCTTTTGTGTCCGCCTACGGCTCCGGCTCAACCATTCTCGGCACCTACACCTCCAGGCTCGCAAACGGAGACGAACGCCTCACGCTGAGCAGCCCTGACGGATCACCATTGCAGAGCTTACACTACGATGACAATACCCCGTGGCCAAGCGAGCCCGATGGAAATGGCTACAGTCTCGTCCTGATTTCCCCTGGATCCGCCCCTAATCATGAGCTGCCACAGAACTGGCGAACGAGCGTCAACCTCGGCGGTAGCCCTGGTGCGAGTGATTCCATCCCCTTTGTGGGAGACCCCCAGACAGATCTCCTCGATTACGCGCTCGGAAATTCTGAGGCCGCAGGTATCCGCGTCATCAATAGCATACCGGTATTCGAGTTCCCGCGCGTCCTCGGTTCCGATGACGCCGCTGTTAGTGTCGAAGTCTCCAGCGACCTGATCACCTGGCAAACGGGGGAAGCGGTTTTCCTGGACCAGTCGGAGCCGATCGGGAACACGACTATCATGCGCTGGGGGTTCACCACGAATGGGGACGACCGCCTGTTTGTCAGGCTGATCGTCTCGCTAAATGAGTAAGGTCGCCCAGCTCCCTCTCGCCAGCCAAAACTTCTTGAAGAATTTCAATCCGGGGATTGAACGAGCGTTGCCAGCACCCTGAACCATTCTGTCGAGAGGAATCCTTCGCAGATTGGGTGCCTCTTAACCTTCAGTCTGGACCTCGATACGGAAGAATGTCTTCGCAACATCCTTCAGATTCGCTTCGACAAGGTTAAAAATCGCAGTGGTGGTCTCTCCATCTTCTCCCAGAATTCCATCATCAAGATCAGAATCCCAATTCATCATGTCATCCGAAACCTTAACCGCGTAAACCGTACCCGGAGTTGAATTCCATGTCAGCGAAAGACTGCCAGCCTCCTTGTCATAGACGATGTCGGTAATCGTGAAGCCAGCTCCGGGATCAGTGCTGCCGTTGATCACAAGATTATCGATCGCGGTGTGGTTACCAGTCTCATTGAACTCAAGAAAGTCACCTCCCTTGATGCCGAGGGTATAAGTCCCGGGAGCAGTCAGCGCGACAGGTGACGCAAAAGTAGCCGTTTCTGTCGGCACGCCCTCAGCCTTGCCCGAAAGTGAATCAACAACATCCACGGAAGCCACTTCAGTTCCAGATGGATCGAGGACAGTGAAAGTGAAATCAGATCTCCGATTAACGTTTTGCACCTGGGCGCCGCTCACCGACCAACTATCAAAGGTCACATCGGTCAGCGTCACCGAGCGACCGGGCAGGACGGTCAGCGCTACCGAGGTCGTCCAGAAGGTATTCCCATTTCCCGTGTTGATCCCAGGAGCAAACATATTCTGCACCAGCTCATTGGCATTGAAGAGAACCAGCCCACCCCCACTTGCATTCACTGAAGTCATGCTCCCGGGATCGGCAATCCCATTCACGGTCCAATTTAGGCCCGAGGCGGTATCATTCGCCGTCGTCACTTCAGTGAGGGTGCGACCGTCAAAATTGGTAGAGGCAATCACGTCAGCAAATGCCATTGGAACGAGAGCCGCTTGGGCAATGAAGGCATTGAGGAGGAAAGATTTGGGATTTTTCATGAGAAGAGTTTGTAAAATATGAGAAAGCCGCGACCACGAGATCGCTGGTTGGAAGAAAAGAAAAATGCCGGATGTATCAAGATCACCCGGCACTTCCTTAGAAATTATTTTGAAGCTAACGGTGCCTTATGCCTTCCTGCGCCGACGGGAGGCGAAAGTCAGGAGACCCAGGACCGAAAGCATGATGGCGGAAGGCTCCGGGACTGCTGCGACGTTACCGTTAATCGAAAGATTATCGATCCCCGTATGGTTACCGGTCTCGTTAAATCCGGCAAAATCGCCGCCTTTGATCTCCAAGCGATAAGCGCCCGCTTCGCTCAAAGCAATCTCGCTGGGAAATGTCGCGGTCACCAATGGCTGACCCGCAGCAGTCCCCGAAAGGGTATCCAGAACATCAACTGTTCCCAGAACAACATCCGATGGACTAAAGAGAGTGAGGGTATAATCAGAATTCCGGTTGACGTTTTGATTTTGACCACCATTGATCGACCATGAGTTGAAAGTCACGTCGGTCACGCTCACAGCATCAGCAGCGGCAGTGAGACTCACTGAAGTAGTCCAGAATGTATTGCCATTCCCGGTATTGATTCCAGGCGTAAACATATTTTGGACCAATGCATTGCCGTTAAAAATCGTCTGCGTGTTTCCCGCGGCATTGAGTGCCGTAATGTCGCCGGGGTCAGCAAGGCCATTGACTACCCAATTCAGACCCGATGCGGTGCTATTTGATGCTCCACCGAGCGTCCGTCCGTCGAAATCCGTTGATGCGAGAACTACAGCACTGGCGGAACCACAAAGGACTGCTGGAACTACCAAGGTAGTGATAAGAAATGTTTTACGTAATTTCATCGTGTCCTGTAAATTTGCACTTTTTTTCACAAATGTTCCAGAACTATTTTGTTTGGCAGACAGCCTGATCTAATCAGGCCTCTCAAATTGAAAGCGAACCGACACAGGAAGTTCAGTCGATCTTGCTTGATGACATGGTGGGCGCTATCGCCAATCTCGACAACCCCTTGATGCGCTCGGTGGAAAAGCCTTAAGAAACGAACAATTTCTGCACCGAGCTGCTCCGTTTTAATTCGTCGAAAGCCGGCCTCTGGAAGGGGACGCCCGGAGAACAAAAAAGAGCGCCGGCAAGTGGACTGCCGACGCTCTGATGAAGGTTGCCTGACTAGTTCTCAATGACGACGTAGAATCGGACCAGTCCGCCACCAGATACCGCGTCAGTGAAGGAGGTGGTCTCTCCTCCGGACGGATGGCCATCCGTGAGCTCCGTCCACTCGGTCACGGGATCACCCGTAAGATCAGTCGAAGTGAAGATCGAGTATTCCTTTCCGGGTCTGGAATTCCACGTCATGGAGGCTTGGCCGTTTTCCGGATTTACGACAACATCGGTGACGACGATTGTCGGTGGAATGACGAGATCAATCGCGGAGGCTCCGCCTGCCAGTTCTCCGATTTGTTCCGGGGTGAGGGCCCGGGAGAACATTGCGAAGTCGTCCATCATACCATGCACGCTGCCGTTGCCCTGGTTGCTGCCGAGGTAGAGCGCAGTGAAATCGTTGGCGAGACGGCCTGCTCCGGCAGAGTCGATCAGTTTGACTCCATCGATCCAAACCTCGGCAGTGCCGCCCCACTTCACGAAGGTGTAGTGGTGCCACTCGGTGAAGTCTACATCGACGGGGGCCTCTGAGACCCGGGTTTCCGGAGCAGTCGCACCACCAAAGTCGAAGTAGACAATCGAGTTGCTCCAGGGAACGTGCGCCTGCAAACCCCGGCTCTCATTCGCCGAACTTGGAGAAACCGCCCAGAAGCTCGAGGTAGCCGCGATGTTGTCGAGTTTCTGCCAGAACGAGATCGTGACCTCGTCAAATACGGCCGGATCGTTCAGGAAGGAGATATCAGGGATCAGAACCGTCTGACCGGTCGAATCGATTCCGAAATCCATGCCGTAATCGCCTGCCGTGCCGGATCTACCTCCTGCATCGGCGGTGTAGAGAGCTCCACCAAGGACCTCGCCACTATAGCCATTGATGGAATCGACAGCATTGCCGGTATCGCCAACATCATTGAATTCCCAGTAGGCGAGAAGCGCGAGAGGATCCGGAGTCGGGACGTTCGCGATGTCGTTCGGATCGCTGCCTCTTTCGATTTCAAATCCGTCGGTCCAGCTGTCGCCATCCGAGTCAGGGTTGAGCGGGTCGGTGACCGGAGGTCCGTTGACCTCGGCGCTATCGCTCAGGCCGTCATCGTCGCTGTCGTCATCGTATGGATCAGTGCCGGCCGCAATTTCGGCCCCATCGTTCAGACCGTCCCCATCGATGTCGGGAACAAGTGGGTCGGTACCATGGATATTGTATTCGTCAGGGCTGCTGAGGCCGTCCCCATCATCATCGCCCGCAGTGAGGTCGTCCAGATTGCCGACCAGAGCCATCTCTACGAGGTCGAAGAGGCCATCCCCATCGGTGTCCGGGAAAGTCACCCCAGCCGTATCCGGAGCCTTGAGGCGGAGGTAGACTTCGGCGTAGGGAATAGCGTGGTTCTCGTCCGCGTTCTCCCACCAAAATGAGGTCGCGTTGTTCGCCCCGTCGGTGGCTACGTTTCCGTAGTTGAATCCCTTTTGATTGGCGTGGTTGCCCCAGGGCCATGTAAAGATGCGTCCGAAATTATTTGGGCCTCCATCACGCGTGTTCGTGACAATCGGCGCGAGCGGACCACCAATGCCAGACAAGATTTCATACTCTACCGCGTAGCCCGTGCCGCCTACATCGAACTCTCCCGTCCATATTGCCTGTGTCTCCGGGCGCCAGCGGGCCTCCTGATAGGTTGCGGTTCCGGTCGAATCGCCCGCGCGCCGAATTCGGATCTCTACTCCGGTCAGATCTGCACCTGCATTGACGATCAGCTCGTTGATGATGGCGTCGCTGTAAAGAGCCGGCACAAACGCATTAGGAGTTCCCAGATTTTCCTGAACGCCCACATCGGCGGATGAGCCTTGACCGTCAATGTCGAACTCCCAGCCATTACGCCCCCGGCCAACCAGGAGCCAACTGTGGGTTCCGTCGTTGTGGACATAGCCGTCGAAGGTTTCGCCGGCAGCGGAGAATTGGTAAGTGCCAGTCGGCAGAATGCTGACCGGGTTCAGGTCCGTGAGGGCCTAAGCGTGGGAAGTTGGCGTAGCCGCAATCCACACCTGAGCAGCTGCCAGAAATAGCAGTCTGTTCGTGTTGGGAGTTTTATTAAGTTTCATATGCGCGAATAAGAAGCGTCTCTTATGGCATGAAGAAAATCAGAGAAAAGATAAAAGCATTCGAAGATCGAAAATTGGCGCTCTTAAATCGCGGCTTAATGCACCGGATTCACCAGAAGCTCGTCGACGAAGAGCCAGGCCTTGCGACCCTTGGCCGGGTGCCAGTTCGGGATGGTCCCGAGGCTCTTGGCAATGACCCGAATGTAGCGCGCCTCAATTGCGTTAATTGTGGCCGTAAGGGTGATCTTTGCGGTGGGCTGTTTAGCCGGGATTTTATGTTTAATACTTGCGATCGATTGGAAGGTCTTGCCGTCGCTTGACGCCAAAAATTCGACAGCCGATGGCAGGAACACCCCGGCCTCGACTACCTGACATGAGGAAAGCCCCAGTTCGTGAATCGGCATCCTTTTGCCAAGATCAATCGTCGCGATCAGATCGTCGCCCTCAAAGCCAAGCCAATCATTTTTGAGATCGCTTTCATCACCCATGATGCCATCGACCAACTCGGTGGAGCCTGTGCCGGGATAGTTTTGACTGGCCGGAGTTGCGAGGACAACAGGGCGATTGCGAGCCGTGTGCCTTACAAGCTTGAGCGCAAAAATGGCGTCCACAATTTGCTCGATCTGCTCACCCTTTAAGTAGGGATGGCCCGGCATTTGCTGGAGCTCCCCCCACACTCCCTTGCTACCGTTTTGAATCTGCTTCTTCAGGTAGTCCTTCCGCTTCGGAAGAGTTGCATACCTTTCGATGATCTTCTCGAACGATGGTCCAATCAGCGTGCCCTCACCCTGGTGGCAGGCCGCACAATTGTTTTGTCGCATCAGCGCGGTGCCTGGATGTTTGGAGGGCAGTCCTCTGAGGGTGCGCACTGCGACCACTTGATTTCCCGCCAGGCCTCCATCGATGCGATGGCTGATCCGTAGCAAGCTCCCCCCGTTGTTAGGGTCCCAGCCACCCTTGCCATACTGCAGGACAAAAAGTTGCCCCTTTCGGTTGAACTTTACGTTCATGGGAGTTTGGAATCGATGGGCGGTGGGAAAGGGTTTGATCGCAACCATCTTTTCATTTTCGTCCAACTCCACCACCTTGACCCAGCCTCGTGCGTAGTCGGCGATGAACCAGTGATGGTCGAATGACTTCGGCAAGCCGCCTGCATCCGCCTGGCGGGTGTCGTCGTGATAATACACCGGGCCGCCAATTGCCGAAGCACCTCCTTGACCCAATGACGGGAAAGTTTTTGACGGAGGATGGCTATACCAAATCATCGGCTTCTGCGCCGGAGACAACTCTTTGACACCCGTGTTTTCCTTCAGATCATTGATGGGCTTCTTTGGGTCGAAAGCGCCCGTGACAGTCTTTTTGTCGAAGGCATAAGTTGGGTAGCTTTCGTTGGGTCCGATGAAGAAGGGCCAACCAAAGAATCCCGCTTTTCGGGCCTGGTTGAATTCGTCAAAACCCAGCGGCAAGAGCTTTTGGTCGACGTTCTTCAGGTTCCCACAATAGTAATCAGCCGGACCGTTTTCGCCCCAATAAAGATGGCTCGTTCGTTGATCGATCGCGATCCGAAATGGATTGCGACAGCCCATGACATAGATCTCCGGACGGGTGTTTGGCATGCCAGGTGGAAAGAGGTTGCCAGGCGGAATGGTATAACCCCCGTCCTTTCCGGGACGCACCCGCAGAATCTTTCCGTTCAAGACCGCGCTGTTCGTCGAGGTCCGTGCCGAATACAGGTATTGAGTGTGATCCTGATTGTCGCCGCTACTGATATACAGATTCCCCTTGGGACCAAAAGCCAAGGAGCCCGCTTCATGAATGCGGTCCTGATCCCGGAGCGAGGGAATCTTCAGAATGATCTGCTCGCTCGCCTTATTCAACAGACCGTTTTCGTAGCGAAACCGTGACACCACATGATCGTGCTCCAAGGACTCACCGCCCGGTTGCGTGTAGCAAAGGTAAACCCACATGTTCGACTCGAAATTGGGATCAACCGCAATTCCCATGACGCCGGATTCGACATCCCAGCTCCACCTTGGACCTTGCTTGCGGTAATCAACCTCCAGATGGGCCGCGACGCGTGTCATGCCAGTGGTGAGATCGACGACCTTGATGTTGCCGTGGAGCTCGGCAATGAAAACGAGGTCGCCGGCAATGGCCATTTCCATGGGGTTCGACAAGTCCGTCGCGACCGTCTCCACTGCGAAATCCTTGGACGGAGGAAAGGGGCTCGCTTCACTGCGGGACTGCGCTCCAGCCAATGAAACGAGCAGGACAAAGAGAATCGGGATCAGCAGTCGTAAGTAGTGCATCAAGCACCAAGGAATAGCAGATCTGCCGACCGAAGGCGATGACCAAGACACGATTACGAAAGGCCATCGAGTAAGTGATGGAGTTGCCGAACTTTGCAACGTAGCCTTTTTCACCCTCGAATTCAGTAGTGATCTTACGTACTCGAACGAGGACGTCGGGGCTCAATTTTTCCGGATGGGTGAGCTCGGCAGCTTGCAAGGAGGCAGCGATAATTTGTGTGAACAGCACAAGGGGCAAAAAGAGGGAACTGTTTGTCATGTTTAAGTTCTATGGAATTTGATCAGCCGAGAAATTACCAATCCGACGGACGCGGAGATGGCGATTTTATCGGGAGGCGCTTGGGAGCTAGACTCTCTGCATGAAAATGTTGCGCCTGCTCCTCACTGTCCTTGTGGCATTGGCATTCGGCGTTTTGTCCGCTGAATCGTTCACGCTGGAGTCGAAGGCTGACGGCGCTTGGTCGGACGCGGGAACTTGGCAGCCCGAGCGTCAGCCGAAAGCGGGCGATAAGGTGCGTATCCGCTCCGGACATACGGTGGTTTTTAATTCCAAATCTTCTCATCTAATTCCCTTGCTTCACGTCGAGGGGTCGCTCGTTTTTACTCGTGATCGGGATACGCAATTGAACGTCGCGGTCTTGAAAGTCGGCGGTGGGAAAGAGAAGCACTCGGGCGTCGCGGATGTGCATGGACACAAGATGGCACCGATCAGCGCGCGCCTGGAAGTGGGCACACCTGAGAAGCCAATCCCAGCGGGGGTCACGGCGCGAATCCTCCTGCACTATATCGATGGGCTCGACAAGACCGAGGCTCCGCTGCTCACCTGCCGGCCGGGCGGGCGCATGGATTTCCACGGCGCGCCGATGAGCCGAACGTGGCTGGATCTGGGTGCCGATGCGAATCCCGGGGACACCTCGCTCACCCTGACCGAAACTGTCAGTGGCTGGCGCGTGGGTGACGAAATCATCATCACCGGCGACGCGCGTGATGGCGTCACGGACGAGGAATTCACTACCGAGGAGCGCCGTATTAAGAAGATCGATGGCACACAGATCACCCTCGACCGCGCACTCGAAAATGCCCACGCCGGTGCAGGGAAAAAGTATCGTTGTGAGGTGGCCAATCTCTCCCGCAATGTCATCGTCGAGAGCGCCGATCCGAAGGGCGTGCGCGGCCACACGATGCACCACCGTCACAGTGCCGGTTCGATCAGCTACGCGCGCTTCGCCCACCTTGGAAAAGAGAACGTTCTCGGTCGCTATCCGATCCACTTCCATCTGTGCCGTGATTCACTGCGCGGCGAGAGCGTCGTCGGCGTTGCCATTGTCCTGTCTCTTATACACATCTCCGAGCCCACGAGACAAGAGGCAATCTCG
>OJHF01000084.1_pt1 | contig 29965 bp, 19 predicted proteins | sample 1594891 | NCBI WGS metagenome assembly OJHF01 (sample SAMN05416737, study PRJEB24817) | seawater metagenome | isolation source: Sea water | place: Canada:Atlantic | collected 2013-07 | reverse complement strand
AAGACGGAGACACCGAAGACGGAGACACCGAAGACGGAGACACCGAAGACGGAGACACCGAAGACGGAGACACCGAAGACGGAGAACGTCCCGTTGCTCCACCCGAGCGTCCAATTGAAGGCCGCCGCTAAAGCTCCAATACAAATTCATTCCTATTTGAACAAGAGGCAGTCTAACCGGCTGCCTCTTTTGTGCCCATCACCAGGAATTCCTTTCTTGTGAGAAATTAACCTAAGCCGTAAAACAATCCCTTATGAAACTGCTTCTTGTGCCTCTCCTCCTCGCCCCTCACCTCCAGGCGGATGTAATCTATGAAACAGATTTTGATGACTTTGCCACCGGGGCCAACCAATGGTCAGCCAACGCCAGCTGGACCTCGAATGACACCACCTCGGGGGCCCAGTCGATCGACGAAGATGTTCTTCCCGCCCTGTTGAAAACAGCATCGCTCGGATTCGTGCGACCCGCCCGCGACGTTACCTTTGTGGCCCTTGATCTGGGTTATGATCATATCGCAAGTGGAGCTCCGGTCGTGGAAATCGACACCCTGATTGGAATCGAGGATTCCACGAACAACCGGCGCGATGATTTTTTCATCAGCATTTACAACTCTGGCGGCAACCGCCTCGCATCCATTCGTTTCGATAATGAGGACCCTAATTCCCTCAACTCACAGTTTGGAATTTGGTGGGAAAACGGAACCAACCAGTTTGATACCCTCGTTGACTTTATCCCCAGTGAACTCTTCAATCTCTTTGCCACGATTGACCTCGAAAGCAATACTTGGTCGGCTGATATCGAGGGCATTCCCCTCTTCACTGACGAGCAGTTCACCAACACCAATAACCCTCTCGACTTCGGCTTCCTAGCCTTCGAATGGGATCTCACGGCCAACGCAACGTCCCTCTATGGCGATAACTTCCTCCTCGTTGCCGACGTCATCGTGCAGTCGGTCATCGAGATCCCGGAACTCGAAGTGACCCATTCCTTCGACCCCTCCGGCAACGTCACCCTCAACTGGGAAACCGCCGTGGGCTGGGGTGACCAAGTGCAGTATTCCACCGACCTGGACAACTGGCTGGACGACCTGCCGGACTCCGCCTTCGAAAACGTCACCAATTCTTCGCCGGTCACCTTCACCGATGAAGGTGAAGAAAAGGGGCCGCTTCGATTTTATCGGGTCAAGCGAACCCAGGCTTCCTCATAAGTATCGCCATTCGAGGGCTACTCTTTTGGACAAAGGAAAATGACGTGCTCCCCGGCCATTTCCACCACTGTGAGGTGAGAGTCAATCGAGGCGCGAATCTCTTGCAAAAGTCCAACAGGCAGGCCCCACGATCTCTGGTGAGAATCATGACTGCTAGGTTTTTTTTGGCCGGGTGCTTTGAAGCGGCCTTTGGAGTGGAGGGGGGAGAAAGGGGGTAGCGGGGGCTGTTTTCTTAGTTCTTTTAGAGTTTATATAGACACACCACACAGATGGGCCACCGAACTGCGGAAACAGCCCCCACACCTCAAACTGAACCCCGAAAAGGCAGCCCCAAAAGAGATAAACAAGGATCGGTAATGTCAAAATCGAACCCGCAGCACCAATGACCCCAAGAATAATTCCCATAGAAAGAGCAGTAAGGTAGCCGTCTAGCACGTTAATCAGTGTGGATGAGTGACCCATCACCGTCCAGTCCAGTCCCGATCTTAGTTCTCTTCGTCCTCTTTGTCTTCGTTGATGAGGGCTTTATTCCATGCTCCGAGTCCCCCGACGACTGGCATCGAGATTGAGGTGGCATTGAGATCTATCGTCAACTCGGTGCCGGGATCGGGCCACAAGGTAAATTCACGGTCGCTGGAAAAGATCATCAAGGCGATCTGCTGACCTTTCGGAATCACTTGATCATCCGGTTGCAGGTCGAACTTCACATCATAGAACTGACCAGGCACCAAGGGTTGGCTCTCTCGCAGGGAACGATGGTTTTGGGGGTCAGCCCAGCCACGGGTGATGATGTTGTCGGTAATGAGGGCATTCTTTCCCTTTGACCACGGAAGCGAAACCATCCAAACCGATAGATTGGCGGCAGGCTTACTGCTCGCCAACCGGATCGTGATCGAGGAAGTCCCGGAGAGATGAATCGGCTTCTCTAAGATCGGCGTGGTGTAGATCAAGCGGTGTTTGGTCCACTCCGCTTTTGCCAGTGAGGTGCCGTCGAAAGAGAAATTATCGATCAAAGTTTCAGTTCCTCGCTGGCTTGATTTTTCGACACTCAAGCCGCCTTTCTCGGGTGCGCCGGGACTCAAATAAAACGAAACAGGCGCCGCCGCCGGATTGGGATAATCGTAGTAAGAGGTGGGCTCATCCCGCTTGTCACCTTCCCGCACGATCCGCGACTTAGGTTCATTTTCGACATCGTTTTGGATCTCATGAAGGTATCGGGTAAACCACCGATTCATCTGCTTCAGTGGCGGCTCTCCACCATGTCCTCCTTGGTGAAAATAGGCCTGAATGGGGACACCCTTTTCTTTCAAAGCCTGATAGATCCTGACACTATGTTCAGGCTGGACATTCCAATCATTGAAAGCATGGGCCATCAGGGTCGCCGCCTTCATCGGACCAAGGTGATTTAAGTAATCGCGTCCCGCCCAGAAGTCATTGTAGTCCCCGGTCTCCCGATCAAATCCCTTAATCATCTCCTCGTCGCGAACGGCACAGTTGCAGTGGTCGCGATAGTCTGGATTCCCACTATGAATAAAATCGTAAAGAACATCGATATCCTCCCCAATATAGCCGCCAGGATGTCTCACCAATCCGTTGGAGCGATAGTAATGATAGTAAGAGGTATTGGGAGCAATGGGAATAATCGCCTTAAGCCCTTCAACTCCCGTGGTCGCCGCCGCCAAGGGCAAGGTCCCGTTAAACGAAGTCCCGGTCATCCCGATCTTTCCGGTCGACCAAAAAGCCTTCACCGTTTCCTTACCCTTCAGGGTCGTGTAGCCGGTCGCCTTGCCGGTCAGCCATTGCACCACCGCCTTGGGTGCCAGCGATTCGTTTTTCCCTCCAATGGTGGGACAGCCTTCGGAAAGCCCGGTTCCCGGCGAGGATGAATGCACGACAACATAGCCGCGTGGAACCCAGGTTTTCACATGGCTCTTTGAAATGATCGGTCGCTCGCCTTTTCTCTCAACCAGAGGTGATTCCTTGCGCTTCGGAGGAGCTTCACCTACTTGTTGCCTTGGTTTCCAAAAATAATCATGCTCTCCCTTGGCTGTCCCTGCGAAGTAGGGACTGGTGATGTAGATGACCGGCAACTTCAACCCTTCGGTGTCAGTTTGCCGTTGACGGGTGACGTCAACATGCATCCGATCAAGTCGGCCATCCCCGTCGGAATCAAACTCAGTTTCAACCCATAAATCGTGGCGAATCCACATGTCGGGATCATTGAATCTCTCAACCACCTGTGCTTCTCCATCCTTAAAAACGGGCACTGCCGGTTCTGACTTTCCCGAGTCAGCCGCGAGAGGCGCAGCTGCCACGAGAGAGAGGTAAACCGAAACGATCAAACCATTTCCCTCATTCCATTCAGATTTTTTCGCTCCGTGCATTGCTTGAACCTTTAATTTTTTGAGGACGGATACGACCCTGATTTTGAACTTTTTTTGAAATATGCCAGGCGTGTAACGCTTCTTGCGGGAAAAAATAATTGATGATGGGGTGCAAACAGCAGCAGCAAGCAAGCCTCAGTGCGAGCCTTCAGCGGATGGATTCGTGCCAGTCGACACCAACGGACTGCTCGATTCATGGTAATCCTGCGGCGCAAGCTCGCCGGATACTGAAACTACTGCGGGGGCACGCCACTTAGAGTGGACCGGATATGAGGAAGTAATGGCCGCTCGCTATCAGGTGAGTTCTGGATCTAGGTCTTAATCAGTGGCGACGATCGTGGGGTCAGATCGAACGTCCATCAGTATCGGGTAAGGCGATACGGCGATCGCCACTCCTTGTGGACCTCCGCTGTCATCTTGGTTTCTCTGGATGAGAGGAATTAGTTTTTCAGCTCAATCGGGAAGCCGAGTGATTTAGCGAGGAAGCTAAACTTATCGACGGCTTGCTCGATTTGCTTGGAGGTAGGAGTTCCAGCGCCGTGGCCGGATTTGCTTTCGATGCGGATGAGGGAGGGGGCACTGCCAGCTTGGGCGGCTTGGAGAGCGGCTGCGAATTTATACGAATGGGAAGGGACGACGCGGTCGTCATGATCTGATGTGGTGATCATGGTGGCGGGGTATTTTGTTCCCTTCTTTGTGTTGTGATAGGGGGAGTAAGCGAGGAGGTATTTGAACTCGTCGCCGTTTTCATCGGGGAAGCCGTATTCGGATTGCCAGGCCCAGCCGATAGTGAATTTTTGGAAGCGGATCATGTCCATGACGCCGACGGCAGGGAGGCATGCGCCGAAGAGATCGGGGCGCTGGGTGAGGCAGGCACCGACGAGGAGGCCGCCATTGGATCCTCCGGCGATGGCGAGCTTCGGGGTGGAGGTGTATTTTTCGGCAATGAGGTGTTCGGCGCAGGAGATGAAGTCATCGAAGACGTTTTGCTTTTTCAATTTCATTCCGGCCTGGTGCCAGTCCTCACCGTATTCGCCACCTCCGCGAAGGTTGGCGACTACGTAGATGCCGCCCATGTCGAGCCAGGCGATGGTGGCGGGGGAGTAGCGTGGAAGGATAGAGATATTGAACCCACCGTAGGCGTAGAGATAGGTGGGGTTTTGGCCGTTTAGCTTGAGGCCCTTTTTGTGAACGACAAACATGGGGACCTTGGTGCCGTCCTTGGACTTGGCGAAGATTTGCTTGGTCTCGTAATCGTCCTCTTTGAAAACTGTTTTTGGTTTTTTGAAGAGAGTGGAGGTGTTCGTTTCGACGTCGTAGCGGTAGACTGCACCGGGAGAGGTGAAGGAGCTGAAGGAGTAGAATGTTTCCAGCTCGGCGAACTTTCCGAGGAAGCCACCGGCGGTTCCGATGCCGGGGAGGGCGATTGAAGCGAGCGGAGTACCCCAGAGTTCGAAGCGACGAATCTCGGAGCGGGCATCCTTCATGTAGTTGGCGATGAAGATGCCTCCAACGAGGGAGACTGAGCGGAGGGTTTCGGAGGATTCGGGGATGATGGTGCGCCAGTTCTTCTTCGCGGGGTCTTCCACGTTAATGGCGATGAGTTTGAGCTTCGGTGCGTCGAGGTCGGTCTGGACGAAAAAGGTGGAGCCGATGTTTCCAATAAAGGAGTAGGAGGCGTCGAAGTCAGGGAGGAGTTCAACGACTTTGGAGTCGGGCTTGGAGAGGTCCTTGTAGAAGAAGCCGTTTTTGGTGTCGGTCCCTTGGGAGACGTCGATGAGGAGGTAGCGGGAGTCGTCGCTCAGTCCGGCGTAGAGGCCCCACTTGGGCTGGTCGGGACGCTCGTAGATGACCTTGTCTTTTCTCTGAGGAGTGCCGACCTTGTGGAAGTAGATTTTTTTGTGAGTGTTTTGCGCCATCATTTCCTCTCCTTTTTTTGGAGTCGGAAAACGTCCGTAGTAGAAGCCCTTACTGTCCTTCGACCACGTCGCGCCGGAGAATTTTGACCAGACGAGGTGATCGGAGAGGTCTTTTTTGGTGGTGATATCGCGGACTTTCCACTCGATCCAATCGGAGCCGGAGGTGGAGGTGGAGTAGGCCATGAGTTTTCCGTCAGGGGAAATTTCGTAGTCCTTGAGCGCTACGGTGCCATCGGTGGAGAGCTTGTTGGGATCAAGGAGGACGGTGGCCTCTTTATCGAGCGCGGGAGTGGTGTAGAGGACCGATTGATTTTGGAGACCGTCGTTTTTCGAGAAGAAGTAGCGACCGCCTTTTCGGAAGGGAGTGCCGAAGCGCTCGACGTTCCAAAGTTTGGTCAGGTGGGAATTGAGTTGATCGCGACCGGGAATGGCGGAGAGGTGGGCGTCGGTGACCTTGTTCTGCGCTTCGATCCAATCGTGGGTCTGCTTGGAGTTGAGATCCTCGAGCCAGCGGTAAGGGTCGGCGACTTCGACGCCGTGGATGGTTTCCTTGACTGTGCCGGGATGGGAATCCGGATACTTGAGCGGAGCGGCGTGGATAGAAGTGGCGGCGAGAGCGGCGAGAACGAGCTTCATGGGGCGACTCTAGGAAATGACAGATTCAAAAGGAAGCTCTCTGGATTTCTTTTTGCTCAAAAGTTTTTGAGAGCCGTGCTTCTGAAGCAGCCGACTAGCGAGGATAAACTTCCTCGGAAAAATCTTCGAAGGCGGAGAGCATTTCCACTGGAGCGACATGGAAGAGGTCGTTGTGACCTGCGCCCTCGACGGAGACGAGGCGTTTACTCTCGGCTGGGGAGAGTTCGTGGAGTTTGTTGCCATGCCAGTGGCTGATGACCCGATCGGAGGTGCCGTGGATGATGAGAAGTGGCTTCTTCATCTCGCCAATGCGGTCGATATTTTGGAAGCGATCGTTTGGAAAAATGGGGATACGCGTTAAGGTGCGGAAGGCAGAGGTGAAGGGGGAGATGAGAATGACTCCGAGGTGATCTTCCTTGGCGGCAAGCCAGCAGGTTGGGCCACTGCCGACGGATTGGCCCGTCAAAATAATGCGCTTCGCTGGGTGGCCAAGAGAGCCGGTGAGATGGTCGTAGGTGGCTTGGATTGCGGAATAGCAGCCTTCCTCAGTGGGTTTTCCGGAGCTGGAGCCGTAGCCGGGGTAATCGTAGGCCATGATTCCGAAACCGAGTTCCTGGAATTCCTGTATGACGGAGTAGACCGATCTAAGGTCTTCGGCATTTCCGTGTGACCAGAGAAGGATAGGCATGCCCTCGACCGGCGGGAAGTAGTAGGCGGTGATCGTTTCTCCATCGTCCGCCTCGAGCGAGGTGAAAAACGACGCTGGCGAATGCTCGGTCCGATTGGGTGGTTTGAAGATGAGCATATCTGCCCCAAAGAGAGCCAGCAGAAGGAAGAAGCCGTAAATGAAAGCGATTGAGTAAAAGGGGCGCTTCCAGGACCAAGTGCCGATAAGAAGCTTTTTCCAATTCACATTTATGTAGAGGCTAATGTCTCACACGATGGCAATTGTCTCAAGGAGAGACTGGCTTGGTCAAAAAGGCGGAGAGGCGGGCGAGGTCCCAATCGAGGTCGATGAGTTTTACGGCGAGGGCATCGAGGTCATCGACCCGGCTCATATCACTATTCGCGTTTCCGAGACCGGGCACGAGGGCTTCGCCGAAGTGGGCTTTCCACACGTTATTGGCGAGAGCACGCGCGAGCAGATTGACATCGGTGTGGATGAGGGTGTCGACGAACTCAAGGCGGTCGATCGCATCAAGGCACTTCGGTCCGGTGAGGCGCGCTTCGGTGGGTGGCTCGGCCCGAGGCAGGCTCTCCATGACGAGAGTTTCCTTGAGCTGGTCCTCAGTCACGAGTTTGTTTTCGCGGTGTTGTAAAAGGGCGCTTTCAAAGCGACGTCGAGAATCGCTCGTTGAGACAAAGTAGTCGGTGAGCTCCGGAGAGAGTTCCTTCGAGCCTTTGAAGAAATTTAGGAGAGATTTTCCATCCCGCAGAGTGCGGATCTCCAAGGCTGAGAGTTGGCGATCGAAGATCTGGATTTCATCAAGGGCGAGTCCATCGGTGCCTTGCCCTCCGAGGGTGGTGGGAAATGATTCCCCAATGGAGAAAACGCGTCCTCGGAGCGAGTCGGCCTCGGTCAGTTGGGGAATTGAAACTCCGTTGACCAGAAGTTGAAGGCCGCCGGCCTTGCGCGACCCATCGTAGCTGAGCGTGAGGTGGGACCATCGGCCCGGAAGAAGAGTGGGTGCTTCGGTGATGGTGTAGATGGCATTGCCAGGCCAGTAGCGGATGAAGCGAGCGGTGGGGCGTCCGTCTTGAAGCCCAAAGTAGAAACCGCGAGAGTCTTTCTGCTTGACGATCAGGGGGATGTCTCCTGCAAGAGCGTCGACCTTTACCCACAGCGAAAGGGTGAAGGGGTGAATGCTCGAAAATTTCATCGAGGACGGAAGAATGACTCCTCGTGGCGCCGCTACGGCGAGACCCGAAAGGCCCTCGGTCGTCTCCGTGAGCTCGAAGTTGGCGGGGTTAAAGTGACCCAGTGCGACGTTATCGGATTTTCCATTGTCGAAGGAAAAGGCTGCCACGAGACCCGGAATTTGGGGGGTGGTGTTTTTTTGAGCGAACCAGTTTTGGGCATTTTCCTCGGGGTCCTTTTCCCAATCGGCCCAGAGTGGATCCGGATCGTGGATCGGCGTTTCCATGAAAGTAGGGGGCTCGAGAGAATTAGAAGGGCCTCCATCGTGGGGTGTGCTAAAAATATGACGGAGTCGCGTCTCGTCTGGCGCGCTGATGCCCTTTGGTGCGCTGATGCGATCAATTGGAAATCCGAGAAACTGGGAGACGAGCTTTAAGCGGCTCGTTGGGTTGTCGTCGCCTTGTCGAAGCCAGTTTGTTTTGAGAATGGCTCCCTGATCCGGAAGAAGGTCTCCTGCGATCATTAGGCGGAGGTGCTCGCGAAAATCTCCTTCGGGAAAAGATTCCTCGGTTCCCGGAGAAGTGGCCCCGGGGTTCCAGTCGCTGCCTTCGAGAGGGCCGAGTGCCCAATGTTCGTCGACGTCTCCGCCTTCGACCCGCCATTTCAAGAGGAGGCCGTCTTCTTTGGGTGGAATGGTGATTCCCTCGGGGTGAGGCAGGGAGAAGGTGGTCGGGATTTTAGGGGCCGCGAGCGAAAGAAGGTAGCCGGTGCTATTGCCCTCGAGCTCATGGCATTTTATGCAATGCCGGGCGAGAATCGGGCGAATCTCGCGGCTGTAGGAAACCTTGGGTTCTTCCGGAGGAGGAGTGCGATCCTTTCGGCAGCCCGCCAAAAGTAACCCTGTAACAAGCCCCACCCAAATGCGCATGCCATAATGTGGTTAGTGAATGGTGTGACGGAAAGTCCAAAACCGAAAGATTGTCAGTCCTTTGAAGAGAAGTGGACGGTACTTGACTCTTTCGCTGCATCCCCTGAGATCCCTGCGAACCTCAATCGGCTTATATACGATGCTTACCATTAAAAAACTCCGCAAGGCCATGGGTGGTCGAACTCTCTTTGAGGACGCCGACATGGTGATCAACTGGGGCGAGCGTGTTGCCCTGGTCGGTGCGAATGGCACCGGAAAATCGACTATTTTCAAAATCATCCTCGGCAAGGAAGAGAAGGACAGCGGCACGATCAATATCGATGAATACGGGATGGTGGGCTACCTTGAGCAGGAAGCGGGAAATCCAGGAGAGGCCACCATTTTAGAAATCGCGACCGGAATCAGCGATGAACTCCGTGATGCCATGGCCACGATCCGTGAAGGAGAGCGTGACGGCACAACGGGCACGCCCGAGTTCGCGGCGGCACAGGACAAGTATGAGGAACTCAATGGCTACCAGCTTGAACCCAAGGCCAAAAAGGTCCTCGCGGGTCTCGGCTATGCTCAAGAAGACTTTAAACGTCCGGCGAATGTCTTTTCCGGAGGATGGATTATGCGGGCTCACCTCGCTCGTCTCTTGGTCGAGGAACCAGATCTCCTGATGCTGGACGAACCGACCAACCACCTTGATCTCAATTCCCTGATGTGGTTCCAGCGTTATCTCCAAAATTACCCGGGTGCCTTGCTCGTGATTTCCCACGACCGTTCCTTCATGGATGGGGTGATTGAAAAGGTTTACGAAATCGATAATCAGCTGCTCACTCCCTATGAGGGCAACTACTCCCGCTACCTCGAGCTTAAGGACGAACGCTACCATCAGGACATGCGCTCCTTTCAGAATCAGAAAAAGGAGATCGCCAAAATTCAGTCGTTCATCGACCGCTTCCGCTCAGTGGGATCAAAGGCCTCGCAGGTGCAGAGCCGGCTCAAGATGATCGATAAAATGGATAAGGTTCCCAAGCCCCGGAAGCCGCGCAAGCTCTTCCACTTCCATTTTCCTCAGCCTCCTCGTTCGACTCAGCGCGTGATCTCGCTTGAAAATGTCAATAAGTCCTATGGCGATAAGGTCATTTACAAGAACCTCGACGTTCACATCGAGCGCGAAGATCGCATTGTGCTCGTGGGACCCAACGGTGGTGGCAAATCAACCCTCATGAAGATGCTAGCTGGAGTGGAGAAGGGAGATTCCGGAAAGCGGAACGTTGGAACCACCACCAAGATTGGTTATTTTTCCCAGCACCGCGCCGCCACTCTCGATGTAAACAACACCGTGCTCCGCGAAGTCTGCGAGGCCGGTGGTGGGATGCGCGATGACGAAGCTCGCTCGATTCTTGGCTCTTTCCTCTTTAAGAAGGAAGACGTCGTCAAGCGGGTCGGAGTGCTTTCCGGAGGAGAGAAGAGCCGACTTTCGCTCGTGAAGTTTCTCGTCGATCCACCGAACCTTCTTCTGATGGATGAGCCTACCACTCACCTTGATCTGACCTCGATCGAAGCGCTTGTTTCGGCCTTGAAGCAGTTCGAAGGAACGCTCGTCTTTATTTCCCACGATGTGCACTTCATCCGATCACTTGCGAAGCAGACCTGGCACATCGAAGGCGGCGAGGTGAAGAAGTATGCGGGCGACTATGACTACTACCTGCAGAAGTCGGGTGCCTTTGGTAAGGATTTCTTCGACGTCTAAGAGCTTGTATGAGCCAAGCTCAGCCATGTTCATCGCGGAGGCGCTTGCTATGGTGATGCGTCATCGACGCTAGGGCAGAGTCAAAGAAGTCATCTTTGATTTTATTTGCGGAGGTGGCATAATTGTCGTGGTAATGGGTCCGCAGCGCAAAATCATCCACATCGATATGGACTGCTTCTATGCAGCGATCGAAGTACGCGATGATCCTTCGCTTGAAGGCAAACCCGTCGGGGTGGGCGGAAGCTCGGGAAGGGGCGTTCTCACGACCGCAAATTACGTGGCGCGAAAGTTTGGGTGCCATTCCGCGATGCCGGTCTTTATGGCGAAGCACTTGTGTCCTGAGATCATTTTGACTCCCATTCGCTTTGATGTTTACCGAGAGGAATCGCGGAAGATTTGCGCGATCTTTTCGCGCTACACCGAATTGATTGAGCCGCTCTCGCTCGACGAAGCTTATCTCGACCTCTCGCATCGCAGTGAATCGGGAGCGGCGCTGGCCCAGGAGATTCGTATGCGCATTTCCGAGGAAATCGGCCTCACCGCGTCTGCGGGAATTGCTCCGAACAAAATGATTGCGAAGGTCGCGAGCGACTGGAACAAGCCGGATGGTCAGCTGGAAGTGCGGCCCGATGAGGTGGATTCCTTTATGCGAGGGCTGCGAGTGGGAAAACTTCACGGAGTGGGGAAGCGGGGGCGTGAGTCACTGACGAAGATCGGAGTAACGACCTGCGGTGACCTTCAAAAGTTTAACAAGTTTGAACTCGCGGATCGTTTTGGAAAATGGGGCGTGGAGCTCTACGAGCGGTGCCGGGGGAATGATAAGCGACCGGTCTCGAATGACCGGACCCGCAAGTCGCTTTCCAAGGAGCATACCTTTTCTCAAAATATCCGGGACTTCGACTGGCTTGTCGATGTTATGCGCAAGGTGCTCGCCGAGGTGCGGGACGCGGTGGAGGCCAAGGTGGACCAAGAAATTAAGTCTCGCGTGGTGAAGCTCAAGTTCGAGGACTTTACGCAGACCACAGCGGAAAAGGCGGGGACCGAGTTGGACGAGGATGCTTACCTCGATCTCCTTAAGTTGGCATGGAATCGTGGGGAAGGGAAAGCGGTGCGGCTTTTGGGGCTCGGCGTGCGTTTGGCGATCGATGAAGAGCAGCAGGAACTTCTCTGAGAAAATCGGAGACGTGTGGAGGAGAAGGTGTATCGTCTAAAACGAACCTTATTGATGCCCCCAAGACTCTCAAAAATGCGTCGGCTCGCAACGGGACTCCTTGTCCTGATGGCCGTTCTTTATGTTCTTTCCCGATCCTTCGAGGACGATGCTGCGATTTTTCCTTGGTTGCGCGCGTTTACGGAGGCTGCGGTGGTGGGAGCTCTCGCTGATTGGTTCGCGGTCACTGCGCTCTTTCGTCATCCGATGGGCATTCCCATTCCGCATACCGCGATCGTGCGGCGTGAAAAAGAGCGCATTGGACGTTCGGTGGCTCGCTTCGTTAGAAAAAGTTTTTTCAATGCTAGGGAAGTTCGACGCCAGTGGGGAGAGTGGCGGTCGGCTGAGCGGGTCCTGATTTATCTCAGTGAGCCAGCCAATGTGGGCCGTCGCTTGAATTGGCTTTTGTCCCTCGCTCCCAGACTTTTAACGAAGGCCGATAGTCGCAGTCTTTCGCATTTGGGAGCCAAGAGTCTGATGAGAGGTCTGCGAGGTTTTCCGATGGGGCGGATGGTGTCCATTTTTCTCGAAGGCTTCCTCAAGAGCCCGACCCGGCGTGAGTTGATCGCTCCCATTCTGGGTCGGCTTGGAAAAGGGGTGTCCGATAACCGCGATTGGGTCATGTCCGAGGCTGCACGTGGGACCCAGCCCAGTCGGATTAAGATATTCGACACCCTTTCTCGGACGGCGGCGGCTCTCGTCTCAGGCAAGGCGGTAAAGCAACTTGCGAAAGAGCTGGAAGCGGCAAGTGAAGACCACGACCATCGCATTTACGAAAAAATCGAAGAGGCGCTGGCTGAAACGCGGAAGGAACTTTCAGATACCGACAATCAGGCATGGGAAGCCCTCAAAGAGCGCATTCTGGGGGATCCCGAAACCCACAAGACGATCAAGGAAGTCATCGGAAAGGCGTCCCTCTTTTTGGTCGAAGGGGCCGAGGCCTTGGAGGAAAGTGCGACGGTGGATGAATGGGCGCAGTTTCTTTCGCTCTCGGCGGAGAAGCTACGGCAAGACCCGGATCGGATTGCTGAAATTGAAAAGCAATCCTGTGAAATCGTAGCAAACCTCATGGAGCGGTATTCCGCTGATCTGGAGCGCATCGTCGCGAGCACCGTCGCTTCCTGGGAAGCCGACGAGCTCATCGAAAAAATTGAGCACCAAGTCGGACCTGACCTTCAGTTTATTCGGATCAATGGAACGCTCATCGGGGGATGCGTGGGCCTGATCTTGCATGGTGTCGGACTTTTGATCTGGTGAAAAGTGGTGTCGAAGGCGCCTGGGGAATCTTTGCTGATTCTTTTTTCTGGTCGTTTTCGGGAGCTTTGTCTCAATAGTGGTCAGTTCTCAAAATTTATGACCTCTCTCAAAATTCTTCTCACAAGCTTGCTGACGAGCTCCTCGCTCCTCCAGGCGAACACCCAGCCGAACGTCGTCTATATACTTGCAGATGATCTCGGTTACGGTGATTTGTCGTGCTACGGCCAGAAAAAGTTCAAAACTCCGAATATCGACCGCCTTGCCAAGGAGGGCCTCAAATTCACGGGGCATTACTCAGGAAACACGGTCTGCAGTCCCTCCCGCGCGGTGCTTATGACGGGCCAGCAACCGGGCGAGGTCTACTTGCGCGCCAACGTTCAGGAAAATGTCGTTGCCCCACTCGACCCGGCGCAGACAGTCCTTCCCGAAGTTTTTAAAGCGGCGGGATATGCCACCGGGGCCTATGGGAAATGGGGGCTTGGTTACACCCATGAAGAGGGAGTTCAAAATCCTCTCACGCACGGATTTGATGAGTTTTGCGGATGGAAGAGCCAAACCATTGCGCACACCTACTATCCAACCTCCTACGTCCACAATGGCAAGGAGATCCCCCTGAAGAAGGGCACCTTTGTGCATGACATCATCATGAATCACGCGATGCAGTTCATCGAGGCGAATGCCAAGGCCGAGAAACCCTTCTTCTGCTACATTCCCACGGCCGTCCCACACGCCGCGATGCATGCTCCGAAACAGCTCCACGAGAAATGGCAGAAGAGATTCCCCCAGTTCAACGACAAGGTCGGGAAATACATCATCCACGGAAAGAAAGCCGGTTCATTTGAAACGACTCCAGATGTCATCAACCCAATCGCTGGTTTCGCGGCCATGATGGAGAATCTCGACAATCAAGTCGGCGATATCCTTGCTCTCCTGGAGCACTACGAAATCGATGACAACACCCTCGTCATATTCACATCGGACAACGGAGCTCACCGTGAAGGGGGACACGACCCTGATTTCTGGAACTCCACCGGTAGCCTCCGCGGAATGAAGCGGGACATGCACGAGGGCGGAATCCGCACACCGATGTTGGCCCGTTGGCCGGGAACGATCGCGGAAAATAAGACGACCGGTCACCTGAGTGCCTTTTGGGACGTCCTCCCGACGATGTGTGAGTTGATCGGACAGCCCGTTCCTCCGAAATCCGACGGCATTTCCTTTCTTCCCTTGTTGAAGGGGCAAAACGACCAGCAAAAGAAGCACGACTACCTCTACTGGGAATTTTGCGGAGGCAACGACCAGCAGATCGTCTCCCAGGCGGTTCGCCAGGGTAAATGGAAGGCCTTTCGACAGGTGCAGAGAAAGAAAGGGATGCAGGCGCTCGAAATCTACAATCTTGAGGAAGATCCCTACGAGAAGATCGATCTCGCAAAGAAAATGCCGGAAATGGTCACCAAGATGGAAGCGATCATCAACGAAGCACACACTCCGCTCCCGACTCAGAAGCAGCAGTAGCAAAAAATCTTTCCTATTTGGATTTTCAGAGTTCAATCTCTGGGCGCTCTGGTCCAGTCTACGCGTCGATGTCCGACTCCTTCGTTCACCTCCATTTGCATACCGGATATTCGACGCTCGATGGCGCCTGCCGGACCAAGGATGTCGCCAAGCGGGCCAAGGAGCTGGGAATGCCTGCGGTCGCGATGACCGATCACGGCAACCTTTACGGGACGATCGAGTTCTACAAGTCCTGCACCGCTGCTGGCGTGAAGCCGATCTTGGGCTGCGAGATCTACCTCGCTCCGGAGGCGATCAGCGATATGAAGGAAATCCCGGGCCGTCCTTCCTCAACCCATTTGACGCTCCTGGCGGAAAATAACGAGGGCTGGGTCAATCTTCAGAAGCTGGTTTCGGTTGGCCACCTCGATGGATCTTATGGCGGGATCCCACGAGTAGATCGGGAGATCTTACGTAAATACTCGAAGGGCATCATTTGCCTCTCAGGCTGTATTTCAGGACCACTCAATGAGTGGATTCTTAAGGATCAAGACGACATCGCTTACGAGACCGCGGAGGAACTCTGCGAGATCTACGGGAAAGAGAATTTTTACCTCGAAGTCCACAATCACGGGCTTGAACCGCAGGAGAAGTGCCGCGAGGTGCTGTATCGATTCGCCGAGCGACTCGGGGTGAAGGTGGTCGCGGCCAACGACGTCCACTTTCTCAATAAGGAAGACTACGAGGCGCACGATGTCCTCATCTGCATCGGAATTGGCCGCCTCATCATCGATGAGAACCGCAAGCGCTACTCGCCCGAGGTCTACTTTAAGACCCCCGAGGAGATGCGTGCTCTTTTTGCCGATCATCCCGAAGCCTGTGATGCCACGCTCGAGATTGCCGAGCGCTGCAATGTCGAGTTTGTCCTCGATCCCACTTCTTCCGCAAAATATCCCAAGTTCCCCACGCCCGATGGCTCCCCACGTGAGGAGTATTTTCGAAAAGTTTGCTACGAGGGTCTTGCTACGCGCTACGGACAGGAAAAGGCCGATACCGATCAGGAACTGCGCGACCGACTCGACTACGAAATTAAGACGATCTCCGATCTTAAGTTCGCCTCCTACTTCCTGATTACCGCTGACTTCATCAACTGGGCCAAGGAGCAGAATATTCCTGTCGGCCCCGGCCGTGGGTCGGCTGCAGGATCGCTCGTCTCCTACACGATGGGGATCACCGATATTTGTCCGATGCGCTTCGGCCTTCTCTTCGAGCGATTCCTCAACCCCGAGCGTGTCAGCCCACCCGATGTCGATATCGATTTCTGCCAGACGCGCCGCCCGGAGGTCATCGATTATGTTCGCCAGAAATATGGCGAGCGCTGCGTTGCCCACATCATCACCTACGGCACGATGGGAGCGAAGAGCGTCATCCGTGATGTCGCCCGCGTCATGGGCGTGAGCTACGGCGAGGCCGGGATGCTTGCCAAGATGATCGAGGCCAAGCCTGGGGTGAAGCTCGCGGATGAATATAAGGAAAAGCCGGAGCTGCGGGAGGTCATCGAATCATCCTCGACCTATCAAGAGTTATGGGACTTCGCGCTCAAGCTTGAGGGCCAGTCTCGAAACGTCGGAGTCCACGCTGCCGGAGTCGTGATCGGCGACCGGAATCTCGATGAGCATGTCCCGCTCACCCGTGGAAATGAAGGGGAAGTGGTGACGCAATACGACATGAGTGCCATCACCGATGTGGGCCTTCTCAAGATGGACTTCCTCGGTCTTAAAAACATGACTGTCATTCAGGAGGCCGTGGATTACATCCATCTTCACACGCCGGACTTTGACATTTACGAAATCTCCCTCGAAGACCAAGCGACCTTTAAGATGCTTAACGCCGGAGAGACGATGGGCGTCTTTCAGCTGGAATCAGGTGGTATGGTCGAGACCTGCCGCAAATACGGGATCAATAAGATCGAGGACATCATTGACCTCCTCGCCGTATACCGCCCCGGGGCGATGCAATATATCGATGAGATGATCGAGGTGAAGGAGGGCCGCAAGCAGCCGAATTACGAGCACCCGATGCTTGAGGAGATTTGCGGAGATACCTACGGGGTCATGATTTACCAGGAGCAGGTGCAGAACTCGGCCAAAATGCTCGCAGGTTATACGCTCGGCGGTGCGGATATTCTTCGTCGTGCGATGGGTAAAAAGGATCCGGCCACGATGGAGAAGCAGCGTCAGATTTTTGTCGAAGGCGCGGCCGAGGCGAACCAGATCGATGAGCGCAATGCCAACCTCATCTTCGATAAGATCGCAGGATTCGCGGGCTACGGATTCAATAAGTCGCACTCGGCTTGCTACGGCTTCATTTCCTACTGGACTGGTTTCCTGAAGGCGAACTACTCCGTCGATTTTATGTCGGCCCTCCTCTCGAATGAGATTAAAAATACCGATAAGATCGGTGTTTTTGTTTCTGAGTGTCATCGCATGGGCCTCGAAATCCTCCCGCCGGATCTCAACAAATCAAAGAACCGTTTCTCTCCCGAAAAACTTCTCGGAGGCGCTGAGGGTATTCGCTACGGCCTTGCCGCGATCAAAAACGTGGGCGCTGGAGCAATGGCGATGGCGCTCAAGGAGCGCGATGAGAATGGCGCCTTTGAATCGCTCGATGACTTCTGCGACCGACTCGACTCGAAGGTCATCAATAAGCGCATCCTCGAGAATCTCATCAAAGCTGGCGCCATGGATTGGACGGGCGAAACTCGTGCGGGGATGACCGAGCGTCTTGAGAAAGTGGTCTCCAGTGCCAGCAGCGCCCAGCGCGATCGTGCCGCAGGGCAGGGGGGCCTCTTTGACACGATGGAATTCAGCGGTGGTAGTGAATCGCAGTCTGCCGACTCCGATCATCCGGCGATCGAAGAATGGTCGAAAGATGATCGCCTGGTGCACGAGAAAGAACTCCTCGGCTTCTACGTCACCGGACATCCGCTCGATAAGTTCCGCGGTGTAGTGGACTCGGATAAATATATTAAAATTGGCCTCCTTGATGAGATCGATATCGGGAAGGACAAGCGCGCCCGTTTTGCCTTCGCCGGGATGGTCCGCAGCGTGGAGCATAAAATGACGAAGAGCGGTAAGCCCTTCGGCGTCGTCACGATTGAGGACTTCACCGGCTCGGTCGAAATGCTTTGCTGGAGCGAGAGCTATCTCCCGGCTCGCGATGCGGGTCTCATGGCCGCGGGTCAGGTCATCCGCTTCCAGGCGCAGATCTCAATCGACGATCGCACCGAGCAGCGCCGCCTTACCGGCGCTCAGATCAAAGAGCTGAAAGCCCGACGTAAAAAGACCAGTGGAATCCTGGAGTTGACACTCTGGACGGGTCGACACAACGGTGATGATCTTCAAAAAATTAAAGTAATCCTCGCCGAGTATCCCGGGAAAGTTCCCGTTCATATGCACTTCCAAAGTGGATCGGGAAATCGCGCGACAATGGAGCTCCCTGAAACGATGGGCGTAAAAATGATTCCTGCTCTCGAGCGGGAACTTGCTCCTTGGCGCACGGTTTGATGAAGCTCTCCGATGACCTTTGTGCCTTCAGCCCATGAGGATAGAAATCCTTAGGATCTTTCCCCATCGCAGGATCTTTGGGAATCTGCTATGGATTTTCTATGCGCTACTTCGCTGCTCTGCTCTTCCTTCCACTGGGTCTTTTCGGTCAGACTATTTTCAGTTTTACTCCAGGGAATGGGCGTCATCTTTTTTTGGATGATCCTTCTTCGGGTAAGATCAGCATGCCCACGCCGGGTCTGCACATCACAAGGGCCTACTTTAGCTACGACGTTTTCCGGAGCCCGCTGAACATCTCCTTCAATGAGGACGCTACCGAAATCTCACTTGTTGTTCCTGAAGTTCTCCGACAGAGAAAGGACGCGATTGAGATAGAGGTCGCGAAAAATACCACGGCGTTTGATGACGGCCGTGTCACCTTTTCCGCCCTTGATTCCAATGTGGTGGGAAAGCAGGCTAAGCTTGAAAGCCACCCCGGAAATCACAGAATCGGATTCTGGGGGAATCCCGCAGATTTCGTCGTCTGGGACTACACGCCGGGGAACGTGGGGATGTATTCGGTGGAGCTGACTTACTCTCTCGCAAGTAAAAGTTCCGAGATCGAAATCAGTCTCGGTGAGGCCAAGGTCACAGGGATGATTCAGAGCACTGGAAGCTGGTATGAATACACCACGGTGGATTTGGGCTATCTATACATTGACCATCGGAATGCGAGCCAGCTCGCCGTCAAATGCCTTAAGAAAAATGGAGGTGCGGTCATGAATCTCAAAGCAGTCACTCTTCGTCCCGCTCCTGAAGGGAACTTTCCGATTGCGAAGCCCGGAGCCGATGGAGCAATCACCCTCATGCCGGAGCAGGCGACGGTTTATGGTCGGAAGCTCATGTGGGAACCACAGCCGAAGAAACTCTGCCTCGGCTACTGGGTCGATGTGAATGACTACGCCACATGGGAAGTCGAGGTGCCAGCTCCGGGCAACTATCGCGCTGAGATCTTCCAAGGCTGCGCTCCCGGGCAAGGGGGGAGTTCTGTGATCTTATCTTGGAGTGGGCGTGATGGAAGCGCTTCTGTCAGATTTGGAGTTATCCAAAATAGAATGACTTTCGAGGTGCAGGAAACAGGAGGGTTTCAAGACTTCATCGCACGCGACGTGGGAGCAATTTCCTTTGTGCAGGCGGGCAAGTTTCGCCTGAAGCTGAAAGCCGATAAGATCGCCAATAAGGCGGTTATGGATCTGCAGAAAATCATTCTTCATCCCATCAAATAAGCGATGCTTAGGATCATTTTTATTTCTCTCGTGATGATGTTACTGGTGCCAGCGGATGAAGTCGTGGTGCTTCTCCACGGGCTTGCGCGTTCTTCTAAGTCGATGGCGAAGATGGGGAAATCTCTCGAGAAGGAGGGTTACGAAGTCCTGAATCTCGATTATCCCTCGCGGAAGCATTCGGTCGCAAAGCTCGCTCGCCTTGTTCATGACCAAGTGGCCGCCAAGACGAAGGGAGCCAAAAAAGTCCATTTTGTGACCCACTCAATGGGTGGGATTCTCGTGCGTCATATGCAGGCGAGTCACCCCGTGAAGAACCTTGGGCGAGTGGTTATGCTCAGTCCTCCCAATCAGGGGAGTGAAGTGGTCGATAAACTTGGAGGCCTCAAAGTATTTCGCTGGATCAATGGTCCGGCGGGTTTGGAACTGGGGACGCGCAAGAAGTCGGCTCCCCAGGTGCTCGGTCCGGTTGATTTTGATCTCGGGGTGATCACGGGGGATCGCAGTATCAACTGGATCCTCTCGTCGATGATTCCCGGGGAAGACGATGGTAAGGTCTCCACGACGAGCGCCAAAATCAAGGGAATGAAGGACTTTAAAGTCGTTCACGCTAGCCATCCCTTTATCATGAAAAAGAAGAAGGTCATCGGTGAGGTGCTCACGTTTTTGAAAACGGGGAAGTTCAATGATGCCTGATTCAAGTGGAGCAAGTTCGGTGACTCTCGTGGTGGGGACCTGCATCTCTTTGCGGCTCGCTCGAAGGGCATCAAGTATTGCGAGGAATTGCCTGCGATTTTAAAGAAGGACGACCCAGAAGAGTGCGAGCGGGTGGGTTTAAAGGAAAGGCGAGATACAGGGCCTGCCCATGGATCCCTCGGCTTGATACCTAGGCTGATATGATTTGGACCTTTGGCCCATGAGATCCATCTTAGCTGCCGAGCGCTTCGACGGCTCTTGCGGTGCGGAGGATCGTTTTCTCTCCGAGATGAGGTCCGAGAATTTGGAGGCCGACAGGTTTTCCGTCGATCGGTTCCAGGGGGACTGAAATGCCGCAGTTTCCGGCGAGGTTGGCGGAGATGGTGAAGATGTCAGCGAGGTAGTGCTTGAGAGGATCACCAGCTGCGGCTCCGATTTTCGGGGCGGTTTCGGGAGTCACGGGCGTGAGGATGGCGTCGACTTTTTCGAAGGCTTCTTCGAAGTCGCGGCGGATGAGAGTGCGAACCTTCAGCGCGCGGCTGTAGTAGGCATCGTAGTAACCGGAGGAGAGGACATAGGTGCCAAGGATGATCCGGCGTTTGACCTCGGATCCGAATCCTTCTTCACGGCTTTTTTGATAAACGCTGAGAATGTCATCGGCCTCGGAACTCCGATTACCGTAGCGGATGCCATCGAAGCGGGAAAGGTTCGAGGACGCTTCGGCGGGAGCGATGATATAGTAGGTCGCTACGGCATATTCGGTATGCGGGAGCGAAATTTCGATGATCTCGGCGCCTTGGGCCTCGAGATCGGCAGCGGCTTTTTCAACACGGGCGCGGACGCCGGCATCGATTCCATCGGTGAAGTATTCTTTCGGCAGGCCGAGCTTCATTCCGGCAACTCCATTTTCAAGACCTTCCGTGTAATCGGGAACATCGTCATCGAGTGAAGTGGAGTCACGCAGATCTCCTCCTGCAAGGGCGTTGAGAAGAAGAGCGGAGTCTTCCACCGTTCTAGTAAGAGGTCCGATTTGATCGAGTGAGGAGCCGAAGGCAACGAGGCCATAGCGAGAGACACGACCGTAGGATGGCTTGAGTCCCACGACGCCGCAGTGGCTGGCGGGTTGGCGGATCGAGCCACCGGTATCGGAGCCGAGCGCGGCAGAAATGAGGTCGCCTGCGACGGCAGCGGCAGATCCTCCGGAAGATCCCCCAGGAATGTGCCCGGGAGCTTTCGGGTTTTGCGTGATCTGGAGGGCCGAATTCTCGGTCGAGGAGCCCATGGCGAACTCATCAAGGTTCAAACGGCCGAAGGGAATGGCACCGGCGGCACGCAGTTTGATGACGGCGGTGGCATCGTAAGGCGAGTGGTAAGCTCCTTCGAGGAATTTGGAGGCACAGGAACAGGGGTGATTCCTGACGTTGATGTTATCTTTGATTCCGATGGGAAGGCCACCGAGGGGGAGGGAAAGATCTGCCTTTTCGGCTTCGGCGAGAGCGGTCTCAGGATCGTGTGAGAGGAAGGCCTTAATTTCCCCATCGCGCGCGGAAATTTGATCGATGGTATCCTGGACGATGTCACGGGAGGTGATGTTACCGGCGGTCAGTTGTCGGCGCAGGGAGGAGAGTGATTGGGAAGCGAGAGACATGGAAGTCAGAGATGAAAATTAGGCGTCGACCACTTTTGGGACGCGGAGCTGGCCCTTGGCTTGATCGGGAGCATTTTGGAGAAAGTCCCCGGGCTTGAGCCCTCCGACGGGTTCGTCCTTGCGGACTTTGTTGGAAAGCTGGGTGGCGTGGGAGGTCGCTTCGATTCCCTCGATATCGACCTCAGAGAGTTTGTCGATATGGGTCATGATGGTTCCCAGTTGCTCGCCGAAGCGAGTGATCTCGTCTTCGCTTAAATCGATACGGGCGAGCTTGGCGACATAGCGTACGTCGATTGTTTGATCAGCCATGGGCGGAAGATGAACGAGGAAGAGGAAAGTGTGAAGAGTGAAGACGAAAAACCCCCGTCGATGGAAATCGTGCGGGGTCTTTGATGACCAGTTTTGCAACGGTGGGCGAAGTTGTGCCTAGAAGGAAAGAATTCCGGAGCGTTGAAGTTCGGCATAGATCCACCAGCAGACCGAGAGGGTAGCCGCGACCGAGAGGGTGAAGAGAACGGTGCTGCGGGCACGGTAGCGGCGCTCGTTTTGAAGTTCACCACGGGAGAGTTCAGCATAGAACCTGCGCTCGCGCTCGCGATCAGGGAAATCATCGGGAGGAGGCATCATGGTACGCTCGCGTTCGAGGCGCTCCTCTAGCTTTTCGGGAGCTTCATCGATCATGCGCTCAAGTTCGGCGATTTTGGTTGATAAAAATTCCTCTTTCTTGTTTTCGCTGGAGAGGCTGCCGGTGTGGGAGCGAAGTAAAGCCATGGTTCTATTTCTACTTAAGAAGGTAAACGAGAAGGGCGAGCGCGCCCAATACGAGGAGTGGAAGATTGAAGGCGAATCCCTGTTTCATCATGGATGAAAAGTCACCGGTCGGATGATGGGCGCGGGAGCTTCCTGCGCCGAAGATGCCTTGGCCCCGGCGGGTTCCGGAAAAGTGGTCGATTGCCTGGTGATACTCATCTTCGGCACGCTCAAGAACGCCGAGAGCCTTTTCGAGCTCCTCCTTGAGGGCTTCCTTTGACCAAGCTTCTGAATTGAGGTTTTCGATGCGCTTAAGGTGGTTCGAGAACGATTCACGGGCTTGCCCCATGTCCTCGATCTCTTGCTTGGAATCAAAAAGCTCGCGGTCGATGGTGGTAACAGCGTTGGAAAGTCGCTCGGAGAGATCGATCTGGCCGTTTAGGAATTCCTGCTTTCGTTGGTTCAGCTCCTCGAGGGCCGTTTTTTGGCGTTCGAGCTGTTCACGCTGCTTGTGAAGGTATTCCAGCTGGGCTTGAGCATCCTCAAGCTTTCCTTCGAAATCCTCGGAAATGCCTTTTCCTGCAGGAGGAATCTCCATCTGCGTCGCATTGATGTTGAGGTGTTGTTTGCGCTTTGTCTGGGTAGCCATGACGAATGAAATCAAATTACCAGTGGAGGTTATTCCCAAAATGCGCTAAAAGCGAGCGGAATAGTTAAGATTCATTAGAATTTTTTAATTTCTGACTATCAGCCTCAGATTCGTCGTTAAATGGAGCGGCATACCAGCGTAAACCCCTGCTAAAAAAGGACTTAAGATCCTCGAGGATCAGGTAGGCGGAGGGGATCAGGAAGAGTGTGATTACCGTAGCGAAGAGGATTCCGTAGCCGAGGGAGATGGCCATTGGTTTTAAAAATTGTGCGTGAAGAGCACGATCAAACATTAAAGGAATAAGCCCGGCAAAGGTCGTGATAGAAGTCAGGAAAATGGGGCGGAATCGTTTAACCCCTGATGTCATCACGGCTTTCTTGAGGTCCATTCCTTCTTCGCGCTTCCGATTGATAAAGTCCACGAGGACTAAAGAATCATTCACAACAACCCCTGCGAGGGCCAAAATTCCAAAAACAGAAAGCCAGGAGGGAACAACATCCATGATGAGGTGGCCGCCGTAAGCCCCGATGATTCCAAAGGGCACGGCGAGGAGGACGATGAGGGGTTGGAGGAGGGATTTGAAGGGGATGGCGAGAAGGGCATAGAGGGCGAGCATGAGTCCGCCGAAGAGCCAGACGAAGCGGTGGCCTGTTTCGCGGTCCTCTTTGATGAAGCCATCCCAGACCCAGGAGAAGCCATCGTAGCCGTTAACGATCTCTGAAATTTGAGGTTCGAGTTCGGCGGCGAGAGCAATAATGTCGATTTCCTTGGAGGTCGGTGAGGCGGTTATGTCGGTGACCTGAGCGCCATCGATACGCTCGATCTCGCCGGGGGCGCTGCGGAGCTGGGCATTTGCGATGGTAGAGAAGGGGATGTTGGTGCCATCGGGGGCTTGGATATTGAGCGTGTCGAAGGTGTGGAGGGACTCCCGTTTGTTCTCGGGGAGGCGGACCATGACGCGGATTTCTTCGCCTTCGCGCTGGATGCGTTGAACTTCATCGCCGAAGAAAGCTTGGCGAATTTGGCCGGCAAGATCACGCTGGGTGAGATTGAGTTCAAGTGCGAGTGGCTTGAGGGTGATGGATAGTTCTTCGCGCCCTTGTTGTTTATCGGAATGTGCCCACTCGATGTCATTGTGTCCCTCAAAGAGGGCTTCGATCTTCTCGGCGAGTTCGGTTTTTTCCTCGCTGGCGATTCCGCGAAGATGGATTTCAAGGGATTCGAGTTCTTCACCGCCGGAGCGCCGGCTACCGTGGGAGCCACGAGCGCGGAAGCTTCTCATGCCGCGCATTTTTCCAACCCGTTGCATCCAGAGCTTGCAAAGGTCTTCATTGCTAATCCCGGGCTCGGTGCGCTCGCTGGGTGCGAGGATTTCGAGATAGATGGATCCTTGGTCGGTGACGGTGGAGCGTCCGTAGCGTCCGGCGTCGCCCGTGTCGCTGTAGATGTTTTTGATGAGTGATTTTCCGTTACCGGGGTCGATGAGCTCAGCCTGTAGTTCCCGTGCTTTTTCGCAGATGAAAAGAACCGCTTCATCGGTTTCCTCGAAGGGGGTGTTGCCATACATTTCCACGTTGGAGCGGATGACGTTGCGCTCAATGGTGGGGAAGGCGATGAAGCCAAACTTACCGCCCTTGTGAAGTCCGACAGCAAGGGATCCGAGGGCGAAGAAGACAGCTATGGTGCTGTAGCGATGATTGACGGCGAACTGAAGAGAGGGAGCGTAGAACTTCTCAACGGCTCGCTCCAAGCCATCGGCGACGAACTTTTGGAAGCGGGAAAAGAAGCCGAGATTTTTGGTGTCCCGGTTCATCTTCAGGTGCTTGAGATGGGAGGGGAGGATGAGCTTTGATTCGATGAGGGAGAAGATGAGAACGGCTCCGACGACGGGGGGGATTTGCTTGGTGTAAGTTGCCCAGTAGCCCTCGAAAAACATGAGGGGAATAAAGGCCACGATCGTAGTGATGACTCCGAAGGTGACGGGGGTGGCGACTTCCTTGGTGCCAAGGACGGCGGCGTCGAGGGGCGTGAGGTCTTCGCGGAGACGGGAGTAGACATTCTCGCCGGTGACGATCGCGTCATCCACGACGATTCCCAGCACGATGATGAAGCCGAAGAGGCTCATCGTGTTCGCAGTGAGACCAAAGTAGGGCATCAGGATCACCCCTCCGGCAAAGGATACGGGGATTCCGAGCACCACCCAAAAGGCGAGCATGGGACGGAGGAATACGCCGAGAACGATGAAAACCAGGATCCCACCGATCATGAGCGAATTGCCAAGAGTAGAGAGGCGGCCCCTGATGCGGCCTGATTCATCGTCCCAGGTACTTAGGGTGATTCCTGCGGGATAACGGCCTGATGAATCCTCGATGTAGCGATGAACGGCGTCCGAGATTTCGATGGCGCTTTCGTCTTGTCCCTGGAGGACATCGATCATGAGGGCACGCACACCATTAAAGCGCATCAGTTTTCCCTGATCTTCGAAGCCGTCTTTTACGGTGGCGAGATCCGAGAGCTTGAGTTGGGCGCCATCGACGGCGGTGACGACGATATTGGCGAAGTCCTCCTGCTCGTAGGCTTGGCCCTCAGTCCGGATCATGATGGGGCCGGAGGGGGTTTGCACCGAGCCGGCGGAGAGGGCGAGCGAAGAGCGGCGGATGGCATCGGAGAGATCCTGAATGGTGAGGCCGTAGTCGCGCAGTTTTTCGTCATTGGCCTCGATGGAGATTTCGAGGGGGCGGGTGCCGCGGAGGTCGGTGCGGGAGACCTCGGCGAGGTCGAGGATATCCTCCTCGACGCGGCGCGCGAGGTTGTAGAGTTCCATTTCCGAAAGGTCCCCAGTGACGGCGACGGTGACGACCTCACGGTAGTTTGAGGAATTGGGCACCGTGATCCGGGGACGCTCGGTTTCACCGGGGAAGGTGTTGATGGTATCGACGAGGGATTCGACTTCGTCGCGGAGCTCGTCGAGGTCGATTCCGTCCTCGGGCTCGATATCAAAATTTGCGGAGCCGCGGAGGGCACGGGCGCGGACGCGTTTGATCCCGGGAAGAGAGCGGAGGACGCGCTCAATGGGGATGATGATGTGCTCCTGGACGTCCTCGGGGCTGCCTCCCCGGTAGGTCATCTTGATGTCGACCTCGCCGTAGTCCTGACTCGGGTTCACTTCGAGAGGGACTTTATTGAGCGCGGTATAGACCCCTCCCAAAAGAATCGCCGCCAGAAGAAAATTGGCGGCGATGTCATTCTTGGTGAACCAGCGAATCATCTACGCGGACTATAACGGGATTGGCGGCGATGTCCTGTCGTTTTTGTGTTGGATCGGTCGGAAAGTGGCGATCTCAGGGGAAATTGAGGTGAAGGATTGCGGTGTAGAGCTTCGCGGACTTCTCGAGATTCTTTACGACGATTTCGATATCGGCCACCGCTTTTGAGAAGTTTTTGGCAGGTGCCTTGGCCGCGTCCTGGGCAAGTAACGAGAACGTGGTAAGTGCTAGGAAGGACGTTACGAGAGTAAGATTTTGGGTATCCCCAGGGTATAGATTCAATCGCCATTGAACGTTATCTCCTTATGAAATCCTTCGCCATTATTCTGTCCCTTGCTCTCATCACCGCCTCGCTTTCCGCCCAAGAGGACACCAAACTGCCCAAATCCGATGCCGATGGATGGATGACGCTTTTCAATGGCAAGGATTTGTCGGGTTGGGATGGCGATCCGAAGGTGTGGCGCGTCAAGGACGGCTACATCTCAGGGGCGATTGAGAAACTGGAGGGCGGAAATACCTTTCTCGTCTTCAAGAAGCCGTTCTCGGATTTTGTGCTCGAGGCAGACTGCGTGCTGGTCGGCAGGAGGGGCAACAGCGGGATTCAGTATCGTTCCAAGCAATCAGAGCGCGGCGCCAACAAGTGGGTGGTGAAAGGCTATCAAGCTGATTTCGGGAATGGCTTATGGGGAAAGCTCTACGAAGAGGGTGGGCGTGGAGTGCTCGCCTTCGATTACAAGGACAAGGCTCCCTCGGTCAAGGGGGACGATGGCTGGAACAGTTATCGTATCACGGCGAAGGGATCGAAGTTGACACATGAGATCAATGGCACGGTAACAATCGAGTTGGATGATCAGGATGAGAAGAAGGCCGCCAAGGAAGGCATCATTGGCCTGCAGTATCACTCGCCGGGTGGCTTCGAAGTGCGTTTCAAGAACATCCGAATCAAGTTGCTGGAGACGAAGTAATTACTAGTAATTTTCTTTTTGGGTGGACTGCTGGCAGGCGCCACTGATGGCGAGGGGAGAAAGGAGCTGATTTCGGCGTGCCCGTGGAGTGAAGGGGTGAATCTTGGAGGCTTTGGTGGTGAAAAACTGACACTTTATTTGATGAATCTACCAAATCGAAAGCGTATCAGAATATCTCGGGGGTTTCGTGGGGCGACAGAAGTCGTTTTGGCCTGATCTGATTTCATTTTCCTTGGCGCAATGGTTTTCAAAATCGTTTCTCTCATTCTTCAAGTTTCGCTTCTTGGTTTTGTTGGGGCAGAGCCCTCATTTAAAAAAGATTTGGAGCCCTTTCTGAAGGAACACTGTGTTCGCTGCCATGGAAAAAGGAAGCAGAAGGGTGATTTTCGGCTCGATGAACTCTCGCGGCAGGTTGGCGTCAAGGACGCCCCACTTTGGCATGAAGTGATGGAGCGAATCAGTTCCGGGGAAATGCCTCCGAAAGATGAGTTTGATCTGCCGACGGCGGATCAGAGCGCGGAGATCGTGGAGTGGATTGCGGCGAGGCTCAAGGAAGGGAAATCGGAGCGGATGGCTAAGCGGGATCGGGTTTCGTATCTCCGGCTGACGCGGGAGGAGTATGTCAACACAATGCGCGATCTCATAGGCGTGGAGTACGATGCCACGGACCCGGGCGGGCTTTTGGAAGATCCGGAGTGGAATGGCTTTGAGCGCCTTGGATCGGTTCTGACTTTGTCACCGACGCATATCGAAAAATACATCGAAGCGGCAGAGGCTGTTTTAAGCGAAGCCTATCCGGAAAAACCTGTCGAATACCGGGAAGTCAGTAAACGTGCATCTGTGGTGAATGAAACTCGCAATCAGCCTCATTATGATCGGCTGAAGAATGCGGGCCTCCTTGATAAAGTGCGGGTGCCGCTTACGACGTCTGGTGAGGCCTTTCGAGCGTCGAATCCTTTTCGGGGTCCCGAGGCACCCTTTCCTGGCCCCGGGGTTTATGAAATCAGTTATACCGTTTGCGGACTGAAACCGGAGAATGGCATTGCTCCTAGAATACATGTCTATGAGCACAAGCTTGATCGTGTGCTTTTCGAGCAAGATGTCATCGCGCCCGAGGATCAGCCGGTGACGATCACCTTTCGTGCTCACTTGCCCCACAATCCGCAGATCCATGTCTTCAATCGTAACAAGGTTGCGCGTCACCCGCGGACCAATGGTTCGAGTCGTATTCCATTTGTGACCACGGCGGATCGTCGGGCACCGTGGCAGATGAAGATTACTGATGCGGAAGGTCGCCCGCGCTATCCGATTTTGATCGTTGACTCAATTTCAATGCGAGGCCCGATTGTGAGTGAGCGAGAGCAAGCCTATCGGGATCGGTATATGGCGAGCGAGGAGGGGAATATGGAGCATGTTCGCGAGGGGCTTGGTGCGATTGCAAAGCGCGCCTTCCGCCGTCCTCTCAAAGAAGGGGAACTTGACCGATATGTCACGCTCGTCGAGAGCGAGGTGGAGGCTGGTGAGAGCTTCGTAAATGCGATGAAGTCGGCGATGATCGCGATTTTGTGTTCCAAAAGTTTCCTGTTTATCGAGGAAGGGGATTCCGGGGCGGAACGCCATGCCTTAAACGACTGGGAGATTGCCTCACGCTTGTCGTATCTTCTGTGGAGCACTATGCCGGACGAGGAATTATTCACGCTGGCGGAGCAAGGAAAATTGCGAGATCGGGGAGATTTGCGCGCTCAGTTCCGGCGGATGCTGAGCGATCCCCGCGCCAAGCGATTCACAAATTCGTTCTCATCACAGTGGCTGCACTTGCGGAAAGTAGGGATGTTTCCTCCGGATAAGAAGATCTATCCGAACTACGATCAGGGATTGGAGAAAAGCATGATCGCCGAGACGCAGTCGTTCTTTGGCGAGGTGCTCCAGAAGGAGCTGACTCTACGCGAGTTTATTGATTCGAATTGGACCATGATGAATCCGCGATTGGCAAAATTTTACGGATTACCTGAGATGATGAGGGATGAATTCCAGCGGGTCTTGCTCAAGGAAGATGAAGATCGTGGTGGCTTGTTGACCCAGGCCTCGATTCTTTCGCTGACCTCGGATGGAACGCGTCATCGACCGGTGCATCGTGGAGTCTGGCTATCCGAGGTCATTTTTGGGAAAACACCACCACCACCACCGCCCAATGTGGATCCGATTGAACCGAATCCGGTGGATGAACCGAAAGCGACCTTGCGGATGAAGTTGGATGCCCACAAGCACGACGCAAATTGTGCCTCGTGTCATCAGAAGATCGATCCCTTGGGATTTGCCTTTGAGAATTTTAATGCGATTGGGGAGTGGCGCTCGCACGAGAAAGTCGAGGGAACAGGGGATGATCCGCTGGTGGATGCCAGCGGGGAATTACCGGATGGGCGGGCCTTTGCGAATGCAGGGGAGTTCAAGCATCTTCTGATGGATGATTTGGATCAATTCAACGACTGTCTCTTATACACATCTGACGCTGCCGACGATTTACTCTGT
>OJHF01000083.1_pt1 | contig 29984 bp, 22 predicted proteins | sample 1594891 | NCBI WGS metagenome assembly OJHF01 (sample SAMN05416737, study PRJEB24817) | seawater metagenome | isolation source: Sea water | place: Canada:Atlantic | collected 2013-07 | reverse complement strand
ACACAGAGTAGATCGTCGGCAGCGTCAGATGTGTATAAGAGACAGCCAAAAAACGCCTATCTCGAAAAACTCCAGAAGCTCCCAAAGAATTCCTGAGACAAATTCCATTCCCGCGTCATCATCCCCGATGACGATTCACGAAGCAGCCCACCACGGCTCTCTCCTAGCCGACGCCTTCGCAATGCCCGTCCACTGGTATTACAATCGAGATGCCCTTGACCGCGACTACCCAGACCTGACCACTTTCCTCGCCCCTCTCCCGCATCACCCCGACAGCATCCTCTGGCGCTCCCAATACGACCCCGTCAACGAGCAAGCAGACATCCTCCACGACCAAGCCCGCTTCTGGGGCCAGCGAAATATCCACTACCACCAAAACCTCCTCGCCGGAGAAAATACCGTCAACTTCCAGCTCGCCCGCGCCCTGCACGAGCAAGTAAAATCCCACGGCTCATACGACCCCACTCGCTGGGCCGAACTTTATGTCCAGCTCATGCGCACGCCCGACTGGCACCGCGACACCTACGTCGAAGAATATCATCGCGCCTTCTTTAACCGCTATGCCTCCGGAAAAAGGATCCTAAAATGCGGTATCTCCGATGAACATATCGGAGGCCTGGCCACCGTCACCTCTCTACTCGCCGCACTCCCGGAGGGCGACCACCGCCAGACTGCAAAAGAACACGTCACACTCACCCACCGCCATTCGAACGTCCTCCGCGCTGCCGACTGCCTCACCCGCCTCCTCCAAACCATCGCCGGCGGCACCCCACTCCGCGACGCACTCATGTCCTGCGCCGGCGACTGGTTCTCCACCCGAAAAGCTACCGACTGGTTACGCCAGCCAGATCGAATCATCATCGGCCAGCGCTTCAGTCCCGCCTGCTACATCGACCAGTCCTTCCCCGCCTCTCTCTACCTCGCCTGGAAATATCACGACAACTTCGAAGCCGCCGTCATCGCCAACGCAAAAGTCGGAGGCGACAGCTGCCACCGCGGAGCCGTCGTAGGCTCCCTAGTCGCCGCCGAAACCCACCGCAGCACGAACACCTTCGCCCCTGAATCCTACTTCCAACAACAACCTCAAAGCCCCTCATAATTTACTCTTCATAACTCACAATTCCAAATGCAACCCGTCCTCATTATCGGCGCCGGTCTTTCGGGCCTCTCCTGCGCCCTCCACCTTCACAAAAAAGGAATCCCCGTCCAAATCCTCGAAGCCTCCGATGGCATCGGCGGACGCGTCCGCACCGATGAATTCGACGGCTTCCTCCTCGACCGAGGCTTCCAAGTCTACCTCGATGCCTACCCCGAAGCCGGAAAACTCCTCGACCTCCCCGCCCTCGATCTCAAACCCTTCGAGCCTGGTGCCCTCATCTTCGATGGCGAAAAACTCCACCCCGTCATGGACGTCTTCCGCCGCCCTGCCTCTGTTCTAGGCAGCGCCCTCGCCCCCATCGGCACCCTCGCCGACAAACTCCGCGTCGCCCTCCTCCGCTTCAAGATCCTGCACGGCACCTCTAAATCCCCAGACCAAACCACCGAAAACTTTCTCAAAAACTTCGGCTTCTCCCCCCGAATCATCGACACCTTCTTCCGCTCCTTCTACGGCGGCATCTTCCTCGAAAACGACCTCCGAACCTCCAGTCGCATGTTCGAGTTTACCTTCCGCATGTTTACCCAAGGTAGCGCCACCCTCCCCGCCGCCGGCATGCAAAGCATCCCCCAGCAACTCGTCGACCAACTCCCCGCCGACACCATCCGCCTCAACTCACCCGTCACGTCGATCGACGGAAAAAAAGTCACACTCAACACCGGAGAGACTCTCACCGCCCGCCATCTCGTCCTCGCCACTGACGCCCACCAGACCGCAAAAATTCTCCCCGCCTTCCAAGCCCAATCCCCCACCTGGCGCGCCGTCACCAACCTCTACTTCACCGCCGAAAAAGCCCCCTTCCCCGACTCCATCATCGCCCTTAACGGCACTGGTAAAGGCCTCATTAATAACATCGCCATCCTTTCAAACGTCGCACCTAGCTACGCGCCCACCGGACAAGCCCTCCTCTCCGTCTCAATCCTAGGACTCCACCAAAATGAAAACCTAGCCGCCCTCGTCACAGCCGAACTCCAGACCTGGTTCGGCCCAGCTGCCAAAAACTACCGCCACCTCCGCACCGACCACATCCGCCACGCCCTCCCCGAGCAGAAACCCGGCCACAAATCCCCCGGCACCCTTAAGCTCGATAACACTTGGATCTGCGGCGACCACAACACCACCGCCTCCATCGAAGGCGCCATTATCTCCGGCAAACAAACCGCCGAATTCCTCCTTGCTTCACTCTAATAACTCACGCTGTTTCCACCCCTTCTTCAAGTCATCCCGGCTCTGCCGAAAGAGCGCCTGGTGCTTCGTCACTCTCCCACTCACCCGCTTCCGCCAGCACCGAAAGCTCGACGCCTTCAGACTGCCCCGCATCACCTTGATGACCTCCGCCTCCCGGAGCCCTGTCTTCCTCTCGATCTCATCAAAGGTCGTCCGATCTTCCCAAGCCATCCGGATAATCTTATCTCTCAAAGCGTCACTGACCTTCATGAGATTACTAGTCAGCTCGAATCCCAAAAATGCAAGCCAGCAAGACTTGCCAGTAAATCACTTCCCCGGATATCCATTCGGCACAATAAAGTGGGACCGTTCATCCCCCATAATCCTCACCAACGCACAGCGCTCCAGCTCCAGCTCCAGCTCCACCCTCCAGAAGCAGACAAGGCACCGACCACAACACCTTCATCGTCTTCCTCTCCGACAACGGCGGCAACATGTATAGCGTCGTCGATGACACCTCCCCCACCAGCAACGCCCCTCTCAAAGGCGGCAAAGCCTCCATATTCGAAGGCGGCGTGCGCGTCCCCATGATCGTCGCTTGGCCCAATCACATCAAACCCTCGTTCAATCGACCGATTTCTTCCCCACCTTCGTCGATCTCATCGGCTTCAAAACGAAGCCCGAACAATTCTTCGATGGCGTCTTCTTCGCTCCAGCCCTCCGCGGCGAAAGCCTTCTCACGCGATGCCATCTTCACCTACTTCCCCCACGACCTACCCGTCCCCGATTGGATCCCGCCCTCAGTCTCAGTTCACCACGAAAACTGAGACCTCATCCGCGAGTTCCACCAAGGAAAAAAGGGCGCTCACCGCTACCGCCTCTTCGACCTAGAGAACGACATCGGCGAGACCAAAAACCTCGCTTCCAAATATCCCGAAACGATCATCAAACTCGATGCAAAACTAACGCAGTTCTTAAGCGAAACAAAAGTGGTCACCCCCTCTCCAAACCCCAAATTTGACCCCAAAAAATACCAGCCAGAACTCGAAGGCCAAAACCGCGTCGGCCGGGACAAACCGAAGGCTCCAAAGAAAGGAATCGCACCTAAAGCCGACGGACTCGACCCCAAGCCCCAAAGCTGGAAAGCACGCAACTCAAGCTTCACCATCAAGGACGGTATCGTCACCCTCAAAGGCACCGCACCCGACCCCTTTCTAGAAGTCGGAGTATCCCAGCACAAAGGAGCAGCCAAAATCAGCTTCCCCATCCACGCGCCTGAGGGAGGAGAAGGAAAAGTCAATTGGGCCAACGGACAACCATAGCTAAGTAGAACTCCTTTCAAAATCACCCCCAGCGAATGGAATAACATCGCACTCGACCTCCCAGCAAAAGGAAGGCTCGGCATTCTCCGGCTTCATCTCCCAGCTCAAAACCAAGCCATCAAAATCGATTCTATTTCGATCCATCCAGCGAACGGGGAGAAAGCCCAAACTTGGAACTTTTAAAGCAAATCTAAGCCTCGCATCGTATTCGTCGATGAAGCGAACTTCTTCGCATCGATCCCAAGACGATTCAGCATAGAAAGATAGAGATTTGGCAGAGGATAATTATTCCCCTGATCAAAGGCCAAGTGCTGGCCATGCTTGAATCCGCCCCCAGCGAACAAAACCGGAAGGTTCGTCGTCACGTGGGACGAAGCATTTCCCAGGTTACTGCCATAAAGAACCATCGTGCGATCCAGCAGAGTCGCCTTATCCTCAGGAGTTTCTCCAAGCTGACTGATAAGACCATTCAAGAGCCGCATGTGCGCGGTATCAATCCGCTCAAGCTGCGCCATTTTATCGGGATTCTTACCGTGGTGCGAAAGATTGTGATAACCATCACCCACCGATTTTCCATTCACCGTAATCGCAGGTGAGGAAACAGAATCCAACATCAAGGTAATCATCCTTGTGGAATCTGTCTCGAAAGCCAAATGAGCCAGACGATACATCAGCTCGGTCTTCTTCATGTAGTCAACCGGGTCCTTGAGATCGGTCGGCTCTTGCACCTCAGTCTTCGGCTTGGGCTTCGCTTCCCAAACCCGGGATTGCTCTAGTCGAATTTCTAGCTCTCTAATCCCAGTATAGTATTGATCCAAACGTTCACGATCACGACTACCCACCTTCTTTTGAAGACCAGAAACCTGCCCGACCACCGCATCCATGATCGATTTCCCCAGCGCCAGCTTCCTCTGTTGTTCGGAAATCTCCTTGGGGTTCCCTTGAAAAAAGAGCTTCCGATAAACGCCAGAAGGGCTCTGCTCGGGCGGAATTCGCACTCCTGACCCCGTGAACGAAAGCGACCGCCCGTCCCCCTGGGTATTTACTCCAAGGGTCAGCGATTGAAACCTCGTCAGATGGCCGATCCGCTCTGCCACATATTGATCGAGCGAAATGGTATTACGAAACCCACTGCTCCCAGGCCTTGGCGCTGCCGTTAAAAAACAAATATCCGCCGGGTGGCCCCCATCCACATCAGGATGGGACACTCCGCTGAAGACGGTGAAGTTGTCACGATTCGACTTAAGTTCCTTCAGGTAAGGAGAGAGTTCATATCCAAACCCCGCACGATCACTCCCCGGAAAAAACTTCCCCGGAAGCAGTCCTAGATTGTTACAGATTCCCAAGAACCGTCGTGGCGGAGTGAGTGGCGCAGTTTTCGCAAAAGCTGGCGACATGGAGTCCAACAAGGGCAAGCCCAAGGACACCCCAATCCCCCTTAAAAGAGATCGTCTGGTGAGATGGCGCTGGGTGGCAATATAAGGAGCTTTTATCATGCTGGGTCGCTATTTATTTCTAAACAAAGAAGATTGAACGATTTCGTGAATGATTGTCCGCACACCATACCCTGAAGGTTCGCTCTTGTTGAGGATTTCTTCCAGAATCTCCCGATCACTAAAGCGCACCGGAGTTCCGGTCGCGTAGGTGATGAACTGGTTGGCTAGATTCCGGGCAATCGCCCTCTCGTCCCGAAGGAGCAATTCCTTAAATTTACGAATATCCCCAAACTTCTCACCACTGGCCATCTCGCCGGTCGGATCAACCGGAAGACCATCGTGAAAGGTAAACGGCTGACCATTTTTTCCAAAGCCCTTCACTCGTTTCTCCTTCTCTCCTAGTGCCCGATAGCGATCCCGCCACGCGCCAAGAATATCAAAGGACTCGAGTGCGAATCCCGGAGGATCAATCTTCGAATGGCAGGTGTTACAGCTCGCAGATTCACGATGCTTTGCGAGCTGCTGCCGAATCGTTTTAGCTCCCCGGATATCCGGCTCCACGGCGGGAGTGCCCGGAGGAGGTGGAGGAACTTTCTGGCCAAGAAGACGTTCAAGAATCCAATTCCCACGAAGGACGGGAGAGGTCGTCGTTCCATTGGCAGTGACCTTAAGCACGCTGGCTTGGGTCATCAAACCACCTCGCGGAGAATCCTTGGGAAGAGTGACTTTCCTGAGCGCCACGCCGTGGACATCAGGAACTCCGTAATGCCAGCCCAGATGTTCATTGAGAAAGGTGAAATCACTATCGATGAGATTCTTCGCCGGGAGATCATTACGAATTAGTTCGGTAAAAAAGAGGCGAGTTTCATCAAGGGCAGACTCCGTGAGTAGATCGTCTAGGTAGTAGTCCGGGTAGAGCGTGGAGTCGGGCGAAGTCCCATTGATTTCACGAAGATCGAGCCACGAATCAAGAAAGGCATTGAAGAACTGCGTCGAATCAGGGTTCACAAGAAGGCGTTCAGCTTCCTCTCGAAGTGCTCGATCATCGCTGAGTTTGTTCTCATCAGCGAGCTTGCGAAGAGCTTCGTCAGGGGCAGAATTCGAAAGAAAATAGGAGAGGCGCGATGCGAGAGAGTGATCATCGAGAACTCCAATCGGCTCTTCAAAACACAAGAACCCTGGAGAGCAAAGAACCGCAGTATATCCCGCGATGAGAGCATCGGAAAAGGTGCTACCGGTAGAAAGGGCTCCTTCGATCACCGGAAGAAACTGAGCCGTATCTTCAGGCGTCGCAAGACGGCGATAGGCTTTCGAAATAAAGTTCGCGAGAAACCGCTTCGATTCCGCCGGAACATCTTTCACATTGATGACTCCTTTTCTTGGAAACAATTTAGGCGGATTGATCGAGTAAGTCCCAAAGAGTAATTGATGTCCTGCCGGCGGCCAAAATTCATTGAACGGACCTTCCACCTCAAGCCACCGATAGGACACCCCGGGAATTCCCTCAGGTGTCGCGAGAGGGTTATGGAAGGGACCAGGAGGTCGCGAGCGAAAAAGGCGAGCTGCATCCGGCCCAATCATTTCTCCTCTTTTGAGGTAAGCTTCGACCTCGACCACTTTTGCTTCCGGAAAAACGTCAACCGAAGCCAACTTCCGCTCACTCCGTCTCGAGATCGCATAAAGACTCACTGGCTCATCGCGCCGACCTGGAAAGGCTTTAGCGCGATCCGCATCGATCCAATTCTTTTTCACGATCGCCCCAGCCGTGAAGGACTGTGCCTTGAGACGAATTTTGTAAAATCCATCGAATGGAGCTCGAAAACGATCAAAGCGAGGCTGGATTGGTTGATAGCTGCTGGCGACAACACCCAACCCTTCAAGTTCACGGATTTCGGGATTACTTTCGCCCACCGTCATCGACTTCTTCTTCTCAAGAATCTCCGGCTGTGCCTCCGTCCCTAACAGCGGAATCATCGAGCGATAAGCCGAGCGATTGAATTTATTGAACGCGACCTTTCCCGCCATTCCCGGTTGATCCCGGGCGTAGAACCGACGCACCTTATTTTCGTGTTTCCCATTCCCGGGCGCAATCACCGCCCGAAGAGCATGATCGGCAGCTTCCATATAGCGGGCCATTTGTACGTGGGAAATATCGAGAGCTTCCCCGGTTTTGCTAAAGCGATGGGATCTCCCATCTTCCGGAAGAATTTCCTTAAGATCGAGCCAAGGAGCGGAGAGAAGATCCCGGAGAGTGTTCTCATATTCCGATCGATTCATCCTCCGCCAAACCGACCGACCATGAATCGCGTCCCGCTGACGTTCCTCTTCGATAATCGCTCCAGAAACCGTCTTCAAAAATAAGTGGCTCGCCGCTTCTGGTGGAGCCTTCTTTTTCTTCGGAGGCATCTCCCCCGCAGCCAGTTTATCGTAAATAGTCACCCACCTCTTTTGAATTTCTGGGTCGTCAAGACGTAGAGAGAGCTCCTCCAGATTCAAGCCCCCCTTTTGCTCGGCACTATCATGACAATCGTAACAATGATCCTCCAAAAATGGAGTGACCGCCGGAGCTACGTCGGCACACACGAGGCCATTAAACAAGGGGATCTGCACACAACCCAGAATAACAGCTTTTAAATTAGGGAAAGACATCGATCTTTAATTTGAACTACGACAAACCACTTCGTCGTTCTTTCACCAATCTCAGCCACGACATCCGCTCTTTTTCAGGGAAGCAAGAGCTTCATCCCTTTCTGCTTTCGGGACTCCGCTGCCCCGCTATCTTCGGACTCATGATAAAGGACCATTTTCAATACCTTCTCAAAGAACGTCACCGGGACAAACTCGTCGTCATCCCAAAGAAGACCATAGGCCTCTCTCTGGCCGCGATGTCCTGTTTCTGCCTCGGGATTGGATTCTCCCTCGGCTGCTACGTATCCGGATCCCCACACGTCCTCTGGGGCGCTGGAATCGGCGGCGCCCTCGCCCTCTTCCTTGGCCGGTGGAACCAACGGATCGAAGCCAAAGCACTCCACAAATACCAAAAGCCCCCCTCGTGAATTACGTCGTCTCCTTAGTCCCTAACCGCTCAATTCTCATGATCAAATCTCACATCTTACATCTCTTCATTCTCATCGTTCAGAGCTCATGCTCACTGTTCGCCGTTCAGAATCCGCCTCCGCCCAACATCCTCTTCATCGCCGTCGATGACCTCAACGACTGGATCAGTCCCCTCGGTGGTCACCCCCAAACCCTCACTCCGAACTTCCAGCGCCTCGCCTCCCAGTCCGTCCTCTTCACCAACGCCCACTGCCCCGCACCTGCCTGCGGCCCCAGCCGCGCTGCCATCCTTTCCGGCATCGCCCCGCACCTCTCCGGCCTCTACGAAAACCAGCAACCTCTCCGCGAGCTACAGCCGGAAGTCACCCTCATGCCGCGCCACTTTTCCAACCACGGCTACCACGCCGCCGGCTCCGGAAAAATTCTTCACTACGTCATCGATCCCCAATCATGGGATGACTACTTTCCGGCCAAAGAAAAAGACAACCCGTTCCCCTTCACCCTCTATCCGAAAAAGCGTCCAGTCTCCCTCCCACGCGGCGGCCTCTGGCAATACCTCGAGACCGACTGGGGCCCACTCGACGCCACCGATGAGGAATTCGGCGGCGACTACTCCGTCTCCCAATGGGTTTCAAAACAACTCGCCAACCCGCCTACCGACAAACCCTTCTTCCTTGCCTGCGGCCTCTACCGTCCCCACGAACCCTGGTTTGTCCCCGCGAAATACTTCGAGCCCTTTCCCCTCGACCAGGTCCAGCTCCCGCCCGGCTATCGCCCCAATGACCTCGACGACCTGCCACCCGCCGGCCGCGCCCTCGCCCGCAATCGCTACTTTCCCCACATCCAGTGGCACGGCCAATGGCGCGCAGGTGTCCAGGGGTACCTCGCCTCCATCCACTTCGCCGACGCCATGCTCGGCAACGTCCTCGACGCTCTCGAAAAATCACCCCGCCGTGACAACACCATCGTCGTCCTCTGGTCCGACCACGGCTGGCATCTCGGCGAAAAAGAACACTGGCAAAAATTCACCGGCTGGCGCGCCTGCTCCCGCGTCCCCCTTATGATTATGGTCCCCAAAAATAACCCGGGCATCTGTGACCAACCTGTCTCCACCCTCGACCTCTTCAAAACCCTCATCTCCCTCACCGGTATCCCCGAGCGCGACAACCTCTCCGGCCACGACCTCACCCCACTTCTCAAAAACCCCACCGCAGACTGGCCCCACCTCGCTCTCACCCAACTCCGCGGCCCGAAAGACTTCGCCCTTTCCGGCAAACAATTCCGCTACATCCACTACGCCAACGGCGACGAAGAACTCTACAACATCGTAGCTGACCCCCACGAGTGGAGCAACCTCGCCCCCGATCCTGCTCACAAGGAAACCCTCTCATTCTTCCGCTCTAAAGCTCCAAACAACGCCATCCCTCACAAACGCCCTCAGCAGTTGACTAAGCTAAAAAAGGCCCCGCAAGTAGTCCTCACCACCGAAGGCGATCCACCTCCATCACTCCCCGGCTCCGGCAAAGTCCCTTTTCAAATCAAGAACCAATCCGACAGCCATCTTCAACTCATCTGGATCGACAAACAGGGCAATCACAAAACCTTCCGCCAAATTGCCAAAGCCTCCACCCACACCATCCCAACCCATGTCGGTCACACTTGGCTCCTCAAAACAAAATCAGGCACCACTCTTGGCCACCTCATCATCCCAAAAAACGGCGCCCGCCTCCACATCGAATAAGGAGAACATACGTCCAACCCGCTTCCCCCGGAGCATAGGCAGCCTCCAGCCTGTCTCCCCTCAACCCAAGCGACCGATTCGTAGTGCAAGCTGGCCCAATGCCTTTTGAGGTGAGTTAAATTTCTGGGACATAAGCGCCACTAGCGCTCCGCAGCCGGATCAATACGATCCCGACGGCTCTCGAAAAACGTCCTCACTGACTCAGTCGACGGCACCCCTTCGGCGACTCCCGGAAGAACGTCGTCGGGCTTCATCTTCAACAGAGTTTGATCGGTCAGCGCAAACATGAAGGCGACAAGGTCATCGATTTCTTCCTTGGTCATCTTGAGATCTCCCATGTCCTCATGGTTCACCGTTTCCGGGTAATCCGTCTTCCCCCAACGTTCGGGCTCAAGATTCCGAGCGTTATAAAACTCCATGAGTTCCTTAAGCGTGCCGATCGATCCGTTGTGAAGATACGGCGCGGTGAGGGCCACGTTCCTCAGTGAAGGCACCCGAAACTGGCCCATTTCATTTTCCCGCTTCGTCAACTCCCCCAATCCCGGATCCTTCGATCCTCGTGATGGCGCTCCGAGATTATCGTATCCGTAATCAGTCAACAAAGGTTTGGGCCAGACTCCGGTTCCCACAAAGTGACATTTGGCGCACTCCCCCTTCGTAATAAAAACTGCCAAGCCCCGTTTCTCCGCTGGGGTAATGGCATCTTCTTTCCCCGCCCAGAATTCATCGATGCGGGCATTGAAGGGACGAAAGAGCGGCTCACGGAGAAAGGCGACCAAAGACCGATAGGCGAGCCCCGCCACCATTTCATCGTTCTCCCAATCCGCTCCATTAAAAGCCTTCCGAAGCTCAGGCTCATAGCTGGCCCGACGCAACCGCGCCGCCAGTTCCTTTTCGCCCGAGAGATTCATCTCGTTCTTCTCAAAGAATGGCTGCTTCACTTGATCCAAAAGATCATGAGACCGACCATCAAGAAACAACCCTCCTTCGATGATGTAGCTCAACTCGCTATTTTCATCATAAACATCCTCCAACGCCATCGCAGGAATCAACGCGGCATACATCAAGCTTGGAGTATTTCGATTTCCTTCCCGACCTTGAACGGCCCCGGGTGAAACCGGCCTCGGATCCGAGAACGCTTGCTTAGGATCATGGCAGGACGCACAAGATTGTCCGACGGGTTGGGAAAGTCCGGTATCAAAAAAGATCTTCTGCCCCATCCCAGCCAAGTGAGGCTCAACCCCATTGGCAAGCTGCAGAAATAGCACCACAACCATGCAAGAGAACCGCAGTCCCTTGGCAGATGGATGAGCTCCTCGCATCACTGCTTTAATCTAAGGGTAAGTAGATTACATTTCAAGGCCCTCTGGAAGATCCCGCCTGAATCATCGACCACCGCCGTAAGACCCACACTGATCTCGCTCCCAAAGTCTGGTGAATCGAACGCCAGCGTAACAAGGAGACTTGGACCCCGCCCAACGCGAAACCCCTCCCGACCTCAAAATAGGACGTAAAAAAAACGGCATCCGAAACCGGATGCCGCTGATTAAATCTTTAGGATTGTTTCCTCTAGCGACGGCGGCGCAGAAGAACCAATCCAGCGAGCGCTCCAAGAAGGGCACTTGCTGGCTCAGGCACTGCAGTAGCATCCAAACGGATGTTGTCGAAGTGAGAACGTCCAGCAGGACCATCAGCACCAAGGAGAACGACGACGTTTCCAGCAGGAGCGACAGCACCTGTCGTGAAAACAAGATCAGGAGCGTCGCCAAACGCTCCTTCAGTGACATTCGCAAACGCATCATACTGAGCTGAAGCCTCAGTAATTCCGGCATCAGCAGTCACCGCAGCGGTGTTCGCGTAGTTGGCGACACCGAGGTTCGTGGCATCGTTTAGAAGTCCAAAGGTGGTGAGGTTTCCTTCAGCACTTTGTCCTCCACGATTACCAGCCGCAATCGACAAGGTGTAAGTCGTGTTCGGCTGGAAGGCCACTCCGGTGTCCTGCCAGAGATAAACTCCAGTGTTCATGCCCACGTGGTTGTTTCCATCGGCACTGAACCCAGCGATATACTCCTCGAAGGAACCCCCGTTATTAGCGCCATCCCGCTCGGACCAATCAGGGCTGAGGTCATCCGACCAGCCTCCGGGCGCGGTGATTGCCGCGTTTGTCTCAAAGCTGCTGTCTCCGACTGCGATGGCAGCCCCTTGGGACGCGATCACGGAAAAACCAGCAGCACATATTGCAATTAGTGTTTGTTTCATAATTTATTTTCTAACAGTTCATTCGAACCCACAGAGGATCAATCATCAAGCATTAAAGTATAAATAATCAACTTCTAGATAAATTCGACTAATCTGACCGATAAGGATGCTTCATTTCGTAAAGCGCTCGCGCTTTCAAGAATCCCGGAATCAACGCTTTTTCTCCAGCCTTTGTGGCAAGACCCAATCCTGTCGCAACTGCCTGCAAAGCTTCTTGGAACCTTCCGACCTCCGCATAAGCAGCAGCAAGAGTGTCGTAGTAAGTCGCCTGCCGACCCTTCGTTTCTTTAACCGACTTCTCAGCCCATTCCACCGCTACTTTACCATTCCTGATTGCCGGATCCGGATGAGTTGCCAACTGCCAAGCCACATTATTCATCACGACAGGATCTTTCGTCCCGTTTTTCAGAGCATTCAGGTAAAATTTCACCCCCTCGATGGGTTGGTTGCGCTTCAGATAGCCGTCTCCAATCCAAATCATCAGAAGGTCGATATCCCGGTGAACGGAGAGATGGGAATAGGCCCGACGAACATAGATCGCCGCTGCCTCCAAATGACCTTGAGTCATCAAGGCACGAGGAACAAAAAGAAGATTTAATTTATCTTCCGCATCCACCCATATTCCTTTGTTGCCAAATGCCCACTCCAAGAGATTCCCTCCCGACGAGGCCCGCTTTGAGGCCTCTTCGACCTCGGACACAACCTTTTCCGCACTGACCTTTCCGAGCGAAAAGGAAACGAGATTCCCTCCCCCATCGACAAGGAAGGACGCAGGTGCGGCAAACTGATCGTTCGTCTTGAAAATTTCACCCAAAAAGCGAGCCAGTAATTGCGCCGACGGCGTATCCAATCTTTCCCAATTAAAAGGGAGCCCATGCTCTCTAACGAAGGCCGCGCCTGCTTCTTGCGTGATGGCAGGATTCGCGAGCAATGACACCACTTTGAGATTCTTTGGAAAACGTTCCATCTGATTCTTCCAATCACCCAGTTCCTCGACACACTCCGGACATTCGGGATCCCATAGATTAATCAGCGTAAACCCCTCTGAAGAGACTGGCACGACTCCCGAAGTTCCATCCTTCTCCTTCGTAAAAAGAGGAGGCATGGGAACCGCCAAAGGAAGCCGAATCCAACCAGATTGATCATCTTCGTAGGCCTCCAGGCCACCCTCATCTTTCGTCGCATCCCCAGCGACTTCAACCTTCGTCATCTTTCCATCCTTTCGATGAACAATATAGCGGGCCCCCGATTTCGGAGGGACCAGCCGCTGCCAAACACCATCGACCCACCTCACCCTGATCGAGTTCATCTCTTGATCTCCCAATCCAAAATGAAGATAGCGGGAATTCTGCCCCAAAAAACCTTCTCCCGCTCGCAAAGTCCGTAACAATTTTTTGCCGTTAGTCAGAGTCAATTCCACGCGTGCCCCAATCGGATCAAGAAGCCCATCCTCCTCGAGACCCAGCTGAATCCATCCTCCTGACGACTCCAGCGCGTTTTTCAAGAAGCGCACCCTCGGAGCGGTGCGATTCGATACCCAGACATCCATCCGACCATCGGCATCCCAGTCCACCAAGGCAAGCGACCGGGAATCATCAGGAAAATCAAATCCACTCAATTCGGAAATCGTGGCAAATCTACTCCCGTTTAAATTTAAAAAGGCACAATTCCTCTCCCGCCCACTCAGAGACCCTCCCTTCCGAAGACGATCCGACATCTCTTCCCAATGCTGACTATACTCCGATTTAGAATCTCCGATCACCTTTAGGTCATCTCCCTCCAAGGGCGTGTTCGACAGGACCTGCCGCCACCAGAAACTTCACAAATCATCGGGATCCTTACCGGTCACGAATCCATTTGCGACCAGAAGATCTTCACGCGAATCGTTGTTTAAGTCCACGGCCATCGACGACCAACTCCATCGCCCCATCGCAATTCCACTGGGCTTGGATTGATCGACAAAGGCAGTGCCATCGAGATTCTTCAGCATGGTGTTCCCACGAGCCAAGCTCAACAAGGTGTCGCGCACTTTCTGCTCCTGATCGGCATGAAACCAATCCTGACGGGCAATCCGATTTCCGGCCCCTGAATACATGTTGCTAATATGAAGATCAAAGCGCCCATCCTGATCGAAATCCGCCGCAGTCATCCCCATCCCGAAACCACCATCCTTGACTCCAGGCGCCCCAGATTGATCGGAAAATTTCCCCTGACCCGAGTTCAGAAAATAGTTATTGGGACCAAAATCGTTCACTACGAAAAGGTCCTGATCGCCGTCATTGTCAAAGTCTTCCCAGATCGGAATATAGCTGAAACGATTGTTTCCCGCTTCCAGACCTGCTCCATCCGTGGCGTCTATAAATATCCACCGACCTTCATTACGCAGCAGAACATTCCGCCCTCCGTTCGTGGCGTCATAGACTGGATAGGGATGAGGAAAGGAACCCCGTGAGACATCCTCCCCGTTTTCTTGAGAGGAATAGTACTGGCAGATAAATAGGTCCAAATCGCCATCCTGGTCATAGTCGCTTGCTGCCATTCCAAACCCATGAGGAATGTTTTCGAAGCGCTTCACCTCCGAAAACCCTCCTGCTCCATCATTCTGGAAAAAGACGACTCCGACGGCGGTGCTCAAAACGGCATCCCGGTCCTTGTCTCCGTCAAAATCTAGAAAAAGCGCCCCACAAGTATTATCGCGAATTCCCAGACCTGACTCCAGGGCCTCTTCAAGGGTCCCATCTTGCTGCCGCAACCAAAGTCGATTTCTCAACCCGCCAATCTGGCAGAGGTAAACATCCTCCAAGCCATCTCCATTGACATCCGCCACTGAAATTCCGGTCTCACCAAACTGATCTGGCTGGAAGGCCGCAGGGACCCGCTGCCTCCAATAAAAATTCTCACCCGTTAGCTCCCGGTCGTGCTCACTGCCCTCAGGTAAAACTGCTTTCGTAACCTCCTGAAAAAGTGAATCCTGCCTAAGAATCACAAGCTGCCCGCTGAGCATCTCCGCCTTTTGAAGAATCAGCTCCCCATCCTCAACCGACCATGTCGATTGCCAGCGGCCGTTATACTCTGCCGAGTGCTTTCCTTTCACGAGAACCGAAACCAATTGCGTCGTGGTCACTTGTTGACCTGCCACCTCTACCCCAACGACCTTAAAATTCGAGCGGCCAACCTTCCCTTTCGCCCAGGTTGTCGGCCACCCCTTGAGCGCTTCAATCACATCACTTCCACCCTGAACTTGGGTTTCGATAAATTGAAAATCCGCCACCTCAAAGCCACCATTAAGCAGCTTCACCTTCTCCACCGGTTGACTTGAAACCAAACGACAATCCTCAGCAAACTGAGACTTAATTTCCTTGGGTTCCAATTGACCATCCCAGAGTTGACTCCACTCCTTCCATCGCTTCCCGGCCTTCTCGGCAAGAACCTCTTCCTGAATCCCCCTCTCTGCAAAGAGAACATTCGCACCCAAGCAAAGCATCAGAAGATAAGATTTTACCATAAAGTAAGAAACTAACGATTTTTTTGAACCGACGGAAACAAAAAGGCGGAGAAGCTTTTCCGCCCTCCGCCTGAGATCAATAAAACGACCCCTATGGGCCTTCCACCACTCTCACGAAGTATTTCGAAACCGTTGAAATCGTCACAGTCAATGAGATCTCTTCCGTATTGGCAGAAGCTTCAAATTGTGAACCTGCTATGGGAGAAAAGTCCTCCAGCGTCTCTCCGGCTTCAACATGGTAAGTCCTGCCACTGGCAAGGTTGGCTGCATCAAAATCGAGGAAACCATTGGCCACATCGATAAGGAGATTCTCAATACGAGGTGAAGCATCCAACGAACTTCTGACGATCTGGAAACCCGCAACGCCCGAATTACCGTCAACCCACGTGTGGACGATCTTAAGGTCCGGAGCCTTCACTCCGCGAAAAATCGCCACTTGAGCCATGGGACTACTTGAATCCGTGCTTTCCGTCACCACGTAATCAGACAATCCAAAGGGAGCCTTGGCTGCGTTGGTCGAGAAGTCGTAACGACCGAGTTCGACATCCGCTGCATCTTGGATCGAAATCTCACCCACCCGACCATTTCCATCCGAAGCGACATAAACGATCACGTCATAAGCAGGGTAAGGAACATCCGTCAGGTCAATCGTCAAACCAATCCCATTCGTGCTATCGATGTAGCCAGTGAAGAGTTTTGAATCTCCTCCGACGGTCGACCCTTGACCCGGATACTGATTACTAATCTGCCAGATCGTATCGGCATCCCATTTGAGCGTGGTCCCTGCCGTAGCACTCAGATCATTGCCATCGCTGTCTTTCAAAGCATCACCATCGATCAGAGAAACGTCTCCGGTGATGGTTCCTGTAACAGTGTTGTTCCAGTTCTTCATCGCAAATTCTGGAAAACCTGCAATTTCAATTGCTGGAATCGGAATTCCTTCCCCTGCTCCGCTCACAAAATTGACACCAAATCCCACGACGGTTGACGCAGGGCTGGACGCATCGTTAGGATCTGTTGCATCAGTCAGTTCCTGATTATCGAAGCGCCCATCCATATCGGAGTCAGGCGAGAGTGGATTGGTTCCGGTGTCAGCAGCATCCAGATTGCCGAGCGCATCCAACCGCACATTGTCAAAATGAGAACGTCCGGTCGGACTATTGTCTCCCAGTAAAATAACGATCGTCCCGGTCGGAGGAGTATCACCTGAATTAAAGCTCAGAACCTGTGGATCCCCGAAGGATCCTGCGCTCACATTCCCCACAACGTTGTATGTTTCAGAGGCGATCAGTAGCGGATCAGTGAGCACCGCCGCAGTATCTGCCGCCGTCGCTAATCCAAGATTATCGGTTCCCGAAAGGAGCGCATAAACAGTGGCGTTCTCCGCTCCGGTTTGTCCTCCCCGGTTCCCCACAGCCACTTTCAAATTGTAGGTTGTCTCCGCCTCCCAAGCGACGCCGGTATCAATCCAAATGTAGTTAAGATTGTTCAATCCCACATGCTGGCTTCCCTCATCGGAGAATCCACCAATATTTTCGATGAAGGAATCGCCATCTCCATCTCCACCTCGCTCACTCCAATCGGTCAGAGGATTACTCCATGCCCCAGCGGCCAGCACTGGTTACTCGAATCCAGAATTATTCACCGTGATGAGTGCGGCGTTTGACGTCATCGGGAGTATCCATAATACGCTTATGAGCGTATGGAACCAGCCAAACTGATTTATGTTTGTTCTCATTGTCTTTGCTGTTGTGTACTCCTAGAAATCGAAGATCGATAAACCTTTATGGAGAAAGTTCTGATACGTTAACTCAGCATCACTTTTAACATAAATCAAAAATGCTTTATATTTACCCCCTTTGACTTTTTTGATTGTTGGATGATTCCGTAAGAACTATCGTTACATCTCCCCTCCCCATGAAGAATAGCCATCTCATTCCGTTTCTCTCAGTCCTTTCCATTGGATCGCTCTGGTCGGCTCCGATCACCGTCCGCTCACTTTCCCCCATCTCTGGCCAGAGCAAACAATTCGCCAGAGTCAAAATCACCCTCGCAACTCCCTAAAAAATGAACCGTCGCTCTTTTACCTCGCTCACCTCCCTCGCTGCCTTAGCTCCCGGACTTTCCCTCGGTCGCGAGGCAGGACGAAACCCTATCGGCGTATCCACCTACAGCTACTGGGGCTTCCAGCGGGATGAATACCGCGACGTCGGCAAATGCATCGATCTCGCCGCCGCCAGCGGCTTCGATGGTGTCGAAATCCTTCAAGTCCAACTCGAAGACTTCTCCCCTGCCGCTCTCCAGAAGATCAAAAGACGCGCGCTCCTTGCCGGAATCGACCTCATGGGCTTCTCGACCCATCAGGACTTCGTCGACCCCGTCGAAAGGGTCCGACGTAGAAACGTCGAGCAAACCATCGCCTATATCGAGCAAGCCTACGCCCTCGGCATTCCCACTCTCCGCATCAACACCGGTGGCTGGGGAACCCGAAAGGACTTCGATGACCTCATGGCCCACCGTGGAATCGAAGAGGTCCTCGAAGGCCACACCGAAAAAGAGGGATTCGAATGGGTCATCACCGCCATGAAACAGCTCGTCCCTTACGCCGAAAAATGCGGCGTCGTCCTCGGTCTCGAAAACCATTGGGGTCTCGGCATCAGCCCCGAAGGCGTTCTCAAAGTTGTCGAAGCGGTAAACTCCCCTTGGCTTCAGGTCACCCTCGACACCGGCAATTTTCTCGAAGATCCCTATGCGCGTCTCGAGAAGTTGGCCGCCAAAACCGTCCTCCTTCAGACCAAAACCTACCACGGAGGAGGCCGCTGGTACACCCTCGACCTTGACTACGCCCGCATCGCCAAGATCATGAAAAAGGCAAACTACAAGGGCTACGTTTCTCTCGAATTCGAAGGAAAAGAAGACCCCCTCACCGCAGTCCCCAAGAGCCTTAAAATGCTCCGGGAACATTTCTAGAAAGATGCCTTATCCCATTTGAACGCTTGGTTTGAGGGAATGGGAGGCTAGCACCCGACACCAAAGCTGTCGCGTATTTCAGCCCGGGTTGTCGCAGTGAAACGGAGCTAACCGAGACCACCTCTACCGCGTCGTATTGATCTCGAAGAGGAGTTTATAAAATCACCTAATCGAACCAGAAAGAACACCTTCTCCCGCTGCGATGGCCCATGGATCCAACGCAGAATGAGCAAAATTTGTTGGAGCTAGCGGATTAGCCAAAATCATTAAGTTCACAATCACTGCTACTCAATTTTCTTAGGCTAACAGTTAGGATCATCAGCCACGTGGAGCGGGGTATGGATTCACTCCCTATATTCTCCTTCATGGGCTTTGAATAGTTGGCTTCCCAAATAAAGCGTTCACTAGGAACAAAAAAGCCAGCTTCCCTCCTGCAAACCAGAAGGGAAAGTGACTCCAATATTTACGCGTCGATCTTACGGTAAGCAGCAATAAGCGCATCAAGGCCTTCTTGGCCCTTCTTGCTGGCTCCGTGCTCCATACCAATGATGCCGGTGAAGTTCTTCTTACGAAGGAACTTGGTGACGGCGACGTAGTCGAGGTTTCCGGTGCCAGGCTCTTTGCGTCCCGGTGAGGCTCCGTATTGGACGTAGCTGACCTGGTCCCAGACCTTCTCGGCGTTTTCGATGAGCTTGTCACCATTGCCGATCTGCCCTTCGTGATAGAAGTCGGCAAGAAGCTTGCATGATTTACGATCCACAAGCTTACAGAGAAGGTGTCCGTCCTCAAAAGAACGGATGAGAGGCTCGCCTCCCTTGACGTTATGGGAAAGGGGCTCTTGAGCCATGATGATGCCGTGCTCTTCGACCAAATCGCAGCAGAGTTTCATAGAGTCGACGGACGCCTTGATCTGCTCTTCACGAGTCATGGATTTATCCCGTGCGCCGGGAATCATGGTCATGTTGGTTTGACCGGTGATTTTGGCGACTTCAATGCCTCGCTCGAGGTCATTTTTAACCGCTTTTTTCTGGTCCTCGGTGGGCTTGTTGAACATTGCTCCGGCTCCGTTTGTAATGACACAGACGCCGAGTTCCATTTTCTTGTCCTTCATGAACTCGGCGATTTTTTCGATCGTTTCGTTCTTCTGTCCCTTGAGACCATTATCTTCCCATGCACGGAAGCCAAGATCGTGGGCTAACTTAAGTTGATCGACATAGCTGAGCTTCTTATCTTTACCGCCAAAGAGGAGGCCAGGATGCGGCCCAAAGAGCGCCTTAAAGGCTTCTCCCTTATGTTTTCCATGGTGATCAGCAAAAGCTGGGTTTCCGGCAAGGGTGGCGAGCGAAGCTCCTGTAAGCAGACTAAAGTGACGACGGTTCATGGTGATGGAAAGTGTAAAGTGAATCGGCCCTCAGGGGAATTTCGAATTCCTACTATTTCACCCGTCTTTCATTCTGGTATTTCCAGAAGGTCAGAAATCCGTATGATCCGGCGTAATACCATGGATCAGAACATTCGAGAGCGACTCGACGAGTTCATCCGCAAAAAGGGACTGCGTCAAACAGCCCAGCGCGATGAAATCATAGAGGTCATTTTTGCCTCGGATGAGCACTTCACACCCGATGAACTCTTCGACCGGCTGCGTCTTGCGGGTTCCAAAGCGTCCCGTGCCACCGTCTACCGCACCCTTGGACTCCTCGATGAGGCCAATCTCATTCACGAGATCGACCTCGGCGATGGCCAAAAAAACTACGACCCCAACTTCGTCGACCGCCCCACCCACAACCACCTCGTCTGCGTCGATTGCGGAAAAGTGGTCGAATTCGAGGACTCCCATCTCGATCTTCTCAACGATTGCGTCACCCGCCGCCTCGGCTATCGCCCGCTGAGACAGAGCCTTCGAATTGAAGCCAATTGCGAAAAACTACGCACCAGCGGTGGCTGCCCCGACCTCATCCAGGCCCGCCTCAAAGGCAAGCGCCTCCCCAATCAAAAAAAGTAGATCATGAGGGGCATATTCATCCTCCTGCTCGCTCTACCCTCCTTCCTGGGTGCCCAGCTCAGGATCGACCCCAAGCGCTTCGCCATTCCGGAATCCGAAATCCGAGAGGTCCTGGAACTCACCATCGCCGCCTTTCCCAAGAGTGACCTACCCCCTCTTTTCGTCACGAGCTCTCCTGAAGGCCCCATCACTTTGTTTGATCGCAGCGCCCGCGGCGAAGTCATCATCAAGCTCGATGTGCGCGAGCGCTACTGGGCCCAGATGATCTACCAGTTCGCCCACGAACTCGCCCACGTCCGGGCCAACTTCCGTCCCGATGCCCGCGATAACAAGTGGTTCGAGGAGACCCTCTGCGAGACCGCTTCCCTCTATGCCCTGCGGAAGCTCTCCCTCACCCTTCGCGATCACCCTAATTTCGACAGCTACCGCCATCACCTTCACGACTATGCGAAAAAAATCATCGCCAACCGTGAAAAGGTCGACCTCAAGACCCTCGCCGCCTTTTACCAAAAGCACGAAGCCACCCTCCGCAAGGACGCCACCGATCGCCCACTCAATGGCGCCATGGCCGTCGCCCTCCTTCCACTCTTCGAAACCAATCCGGACCACTGGAATTCTCTCGGAGCATTAAACAAGACGCCCGCTCAGAAAGACCTCCCGCTTTCCGGCTATTTTAAAAAGTGGCACGACGACACCTCCGCCCCCCGGCGCCCTTTCGTCCAGAAGGTAAAAAGCCACTTTCTCCCCGAAAAATAGATTTCCAGCGCCCCCTCGATCTGGAAATGTAGCCTCACATGACCATCTCCAACAAATCAGGCGTCGAACTCGGAATCCTCGGCACTCACCTCGGCTTTCTCGAAGCCCTGGTCCCCGATGACAAAGGCCACCTCCCGCGCGATGCCTCCGGTGAGCTGGTCGTCTTTGCCGGAGCGCGCGATATTTGCGAACTCTCCCCCGTCAAAGTTGACGCCATTCAAATTTCTGCCTTCGGCACGACCATTCCCGAAGACATGGATGAACTCCTCACCAAGGTTCGCAGCATCGGCCTCGAGCCTCAACTCGTCATGATGGTCGGAGGTGCCAACCCTTACGACCCGGCCGATGAAGACGCCGCTCTCGCCCAGCTTCAAGTCAATATCGACGCAGCCCTTCGCAACAACGTGAAGCAAATCAACTCCACCTCGATCGAGGAATGGATGAGCGGAACCGAGCCCACCAGCGCAGAAGAATTTCAAGCCCGAGTCGCTCAAAACATCAAACTCCACGCCCGCGCATACCGCGAGAGCGGCCTTGCCGGTTCCTGTGTCGAAAACTGGAACATCGAATTCCTTCGCCCCGGCGAATTTGCAAATTTCACCTCTCTTGAAAAATTGATGCCCATCATGAAGGGCCTCCTTGCCGAAATTGGATCGCCCTTCTTTCGCGTCCTCGTCGATGCCGCTCACTGTGGCGACTCCGATCTCAATATCGCACAAAACGAAACCCTCATTGCCGAACTTGCCGACGCCGGGATGCTCGGCCCCTTTCACTGCTCAGTTCCCACCACCCGGGGCTGCCTCACCTCCGACGACGGCTGGATCCCCGCCCTCCTCGCCGCCAGTGCGAAATCCGGAAAGCTCGAAAGCGCCTTTGTTGAGCTCTTCACCCACGATGACCCTGCCCTTCAAGGCCTCCGCGACCTCGACCCCGGTCACGGAGTCGATACCACCGACGGCCGCAGCTACACCCAGGTCATGGTCGACGGCCTCATCGAAACCGCCCACCGCTTAAACAACTTCAAGGCACGAGGAATTCTCTAACAATCCGGAGAATCGACCTTTCACGCTAGACCTATCGGACAAATCAGATCTTTCAGATCCAAAAAGCACAGGAGCCCTCACTTCGTCACAGGCGGCACATCCTTCACAGGCGTCAATACGGGCAAGACCTCCACGCTCTTAAAAAAAATCGCTTTCTCGACCCGGGTAAAATGCACGCGCACGAGGAACTTCTGTTTCGCATCCCCAGTCGCAGTCGCCCGAAACTCCATGAACGAGTACATCCTCCCGATCACATCGTCCCAAGGCGAATCATCCGGCCCCATCCGACCGTTATCCACGATGGAAAGTTTCGATTGAAGCAGCTCCCCAAACACCGGTTGCTCCTTCATCAAACGCAATCCATCCGCCTCGAACCGACAACCGCGCCCACCCGCAAAAGCGGCAACGGTGGTGGAAATAGTGAGAACGACAGCGAGGCAATAGGTTTTTAATCTCATACCGGGATCCTACCACCCCGTTTTCCTCACTACAGTAAACGTTCCGTATAAATAAGCCTCTAAATCTCGGGCCTCACGAACTTGATACTCCGACTGCACCAGCCCATTCGTAAAATGCTCACTCGTTACATGATCCAAAGGAATCTCTCGCAATAAATCCGTCAACCGTCGTAGCGATGTAAACTGTGATTTTCAACTTATTGAAAAATTGCGATGACTGAAACCGTCGCGCCATCGAGGGGCAACTCGATGGTCGGGGAAAGGCTGCTCCTCCCGCCAGACCAACGAACAAAGCTCGCCCCCTCTTTCGGGATCGCCGTGAGCGTCGGTGGGAAATCGCGAAAGTATTGCCCCGTCCAGGGCGATTTGTCTATCTCAATGGTATTGATCTGAACGGTTCCCTTGGAAAGATCACTGGACTCGATGGTGACCGAGGCAAGGCCTTTGGAGAGATTAAAATGATCGATCAGATCCTGCCGCAATTTGTTGGGACGCGCCCTGGCAAACTCACGCATCGACTCTACATTGCGTTCCCAATGCGCCACGGAAAGAGGCTCATCTTCTTCCTTGTGTGGGATACCGAAACCGCGCGATTGGATACCTGCCCAACTCCAGCGGGATAGGTGGCGACCCATCTCGGGGCGGATCACCCCAGCCATGGAATCAATACGCCCCAACACCCTCTCACTCTCGAACAAGGTATTCAAGAGATCGGCGCAACGTTGCACGAAGCGGTTCTCAAACTCATCGCTCTCCAGCATTTCACGCAGCAAAAGGGTGCGCCCACCGCTGTTGGGCCAGCCGTTGCCATTCCCGGACGAATTGGTGTAGAACTCGAACATGTTCTCGTAGTCCGAATAATCGCGCCGCATTGCAGGGATGTAGACGTCCGGCTTCCACAAATTAAAACTGTAGTCCTGGTCGTAGAGCATCCAGTGAAACTGTCCATCTGCGCCACTGCGTTGGCGCCAGCACTTGATGTTTCCGATGTCAAAATTCTGGCCGTATATGACAGCCAGATGGTAGTCGATGAAGTTGTCAATATCCAGGTAGAGATCTTGGACGGTCTGGTAGTCCGCACTGTTGTTCATCGAGCGGGATTGGATGAAATTGCGCATCTGGTTGTAAGTCGATGACGAACCCGAATTGGCACTCCCATAGCCTTCAATCAGATCGATCTCGTCGGCCGAAACATCGTGGGTCGATTCCACATAGTGCTCGGAGAATTTTTCGCGGATGTTGTAGATGCCCCAGTAGTCACCATTCACGTAGAGAACCGCCGGGCGATATCCCTGGGTATCGAGTCCGGTGCCATCGACGAGACTCTGCATCATGGCATCGCGGAACATCGTAAAGTTCCCGTTCACAAAGTAGCTGCCATGACCTACAGGTGTGCCAAACTCTCTGATCGGCGAGCGCGGGTAGGTCAGCCAGGTGCTCTGATTGTCGTTTCCCGAATTTCGCAGGACGATCGACTCGAAGGAATCGACAGCTTTGTTAGGGAAGAAAGGATGACGAATTTTCCCGTAGCCATATTCGCTGCGCGCGAACAGCGCCATCGATTTCTGCGGGTATCCCCGCGATCCCCAACCGCCAAATATTTTTAAGCCAAGGTTGATGCGGAGCTTCTCTCCATCTCCGGGTTCGTAGACTTCGAAACTTGCCTCCACCTCGCGGTTGCGCTTCCAGGCGTTGGACGAATTGTAGGGGAAATTGCCAATAATGTTTCCACCGTTGGTAAACATCTGGTCTCCAAATCCGTAGAGGTAGCCATCAGCGAAATCGAAGTTGTCAGGATCGGCCGCCATCGAAATCACCGGGAGTTCGTGAGCGGTTCCGAGGAAATAGCTATGGGTGACAATTCGACTGGCGGGAGAGCCATCCACCATCGCTCGGATAACAGCGGTGCTGCTAATTTCAATCGAGCCGTTGGCAACGATGGAACTGCTATCCGGTTCGGAACCATCGGTAGTGTAGCGAATGACGTTTCCCTCGACCGGACCGACCAACTCCAAAGTGACCGGCCCGCCAAAAACACCTCCGCGCACGCTGAATATTGGAGCTTGAATAAACGAGGCAGGAGCACCCGCGCCGAATTCGTGATTCGCTTCGTCGGGAGTCGCCAGGGCGGAGCTGAACTGATAGAAAGTCTCAAAATCATCACGCGCGCGACCGACCGTTGTATCCGGTTTCAGTGGACCAGGATCCAAGCGGTCGACTATTGTCAAATTTGGATAGCTGAGGATGACGGGTTCGCTGCCGTTGCTCAGCTTAAAGGCAGCATGCAGTTCGCCAGCCGGAATTTCGTCACTCATTTTTCCCGAAGCGAAAACGATCAGGTAGTCACCGGAATCGAGAATTGTGCCTGCCGGAAATGCCCACTTGTCCAGCCTGCTGTCGTTGTCGCTCAGGTAGTGCCCGCCTAAATCGGCAGATGTTTCACCGTGATTGTAGAGCTCTATCCAGTCCGGAAATTCTCCATCGCCATCAGTGAAAACGGCTTCGTTATTGGTCATGACCTCGTTGATAACGACGGACACCGGGATCGTTTCCACCGGTCCCGCAATGACCCGGACGTAGCCCGTGCTTGCCCCATCCACGTGCAGGGTCAGCTTCACTCGCGAGGGATCCAGCACAGTCAGGCTGGCGTTTTCCTGATTTACCCATGAGCCCGTCGAAAGATCCGGGGAGTGTTGCAATGTGTAAGCCAAGTCTTCCCCACTGGTATTTTCAACCGTCACCCCGAGTTGCGTCCCATCGTGTCCAACCTCGACAATTTTGATTTTAACCGCGTCTTGAGCCATTGTGAAATTGATCCCTAGCAAAAGGATCGCGAGACAGGGGCAAACATGCATTCTTTATTCCTAACGGTTCACAGGTCCCAAAGCAAGATTTGTCCACCTGCCCGAGGGAGCGGCAAGCTTGACGTACCTTTGCAGCAGCATCACGATTGGCGCAAATGAGGAGGAACCCACTCTTAGCCCTCGTCTCATTCCGGTCAGCAGATGGTAAGGCGAGAGCGCTTGGTATTTGCTTATTCGGAGTAGGCCTGTGCGGCATCGTCTTTGTTCTGGCGGGATATTTCCATAAGGACAAGACCTCTGAAATCGAGGCTAATCCCCCCAAGCTCGATCCGGGCTTACTTGACTTAAATAGTACCCCCGGGGGCGCTAATGAGATCACAGATTTGTGGAGTCCTTTGATCAAGGCGCAGTTGCTTCATATCTCAAATGCGATTTCGAACCCCGATGGCGATGAGATCTCGATGTCACTCGCTGACCGCGTTAGCATCGTCGATCCCCAACAATTTCGTGAGGAGGAACTCTACCATGGACAATCAGTAAGAGTCGTCGGCCTCAGCCTGCCCGAGGAGCTGGAGACTTCGGCCCTGATCGAGGTGGATAAGAGCGACTTCATCGATCGGATTCGGCCGTTACTTTCTCTCGGTTCTGAGGCGCCTGAGGATGCGGTCCACCTCAAATTGTTTGGCATTAGCAGGGATGGCGCAGATCTCAGCACAAAGCAGCGCCTGACAGCAGAAGGGATACGGGGGGGCAATGATTTTCGATCGTCTGCGGTGGTCGAGGCAACGTGGATCACGCCGACCACAGATGATCCACCACAACTGACAGGTTTTACTCTGACAAACCTTGTTCAGAGCGAACTTACGTCCGCGCCGACTTCCATTTTTAAGGACATCGCCGGCAGTGTCCTGGGGAGCAACCCAGCGTGGGAACAGCTTCGCCTGGGCATGAATACCTGGGGGCGCCATATCGAACATTCTCTGAATCCTGATTTTTTGGGCTACCATGGACTTGCGATTGGAGATGTCGATGGGGATGGATTAGAGGATCTCTACCTGTGCCAGCCAGGAGGATTGCCGAACCTTTTGTTCCGACAAACCCCTGACGGGAAGATGACAGATATTTCTGCCGCTGCGGGTGTCGATTTCCTCGATAATTCGACAGGTGCCTTGTTGGTGGATTTGGACAATGATGGAGATGCAGATATGGCGGTGGCGACGAAGGCGGCCTTTCTGGTGATGGACAATGATGGTAAAGGGAATTTCACTTTGCGAGAGAGCTACCCCGAAGTCGGAATGGGCTATTCTCCGACTGCTGCCGACTATGATCTTGATGGCGATCTCGATCTCTTTGTGCTGAGATATGGTGCGACGGAATCGGATATTGGCGACTTTCCGACCCCTCACCCTTTTCGGGATGCTCGTAACGGTGGCGCGAATATTCTTTTGGAAAACCAAGGAGGCTTTCGCTTTTTAGATGCCACTGAAAGGTGTGGCCTGGGTGCTGGAAACCATCGCTTTTCGTTCGCAGCTTCGTGGGAAGACTTTGATAACGACGGCCTCCTTGATCTTTACATCGCCAACGACTTTGGTCCGAACCAACTATTGCGGAACGATGGGAAACGATTTGAGGATGTTTCCGTTCAGAGCGGGTCGCAAGATTGGGGATTTGGGATGTCGGCGACATGGGCTGACTATGACCGTGATGGTCACATGGACTTGTATGTCTCGAATATGTTCTCAAGCGCCGGAAACCAAATCGTGCCCCGAGCCAATTTTGATCCCACTTTAAGCAAAGAGATCCGGAAGAAATACCTCAAGATGGTACGCGGGAATTCCTTATTACGTAATTCCGGAAGTGGCAGTTTTTCTGATGTGACCGATCCGATGAACGAGGGGTTTGGGGGCTGGGCCTGGGGTTCTCAATTCGCAGACCTCAATAACGATGGCTGGGAGGATCTCTACGTCGCGAACGGCTACATTACGCAAGAGGACAAAGACGATTTGTGAATGTTTTTCTGGCGGCGGGTCGCGCTGCAGAGTCCGGAAGAAGATCTCAAGCCAACCGCGACGCCTGGCTATTCGCGCAATTTTCGAGAATTGAATGATTTGATCTCAAGAGGGAAGTCTTTCAGTGGCCGCGAGCAGAACCCCTTATTCTTGAACTTAAAAGGCGAGGGCTTCGCAGAGGTCGGCGGGCTTATTGGTGTCGATTTTCCAGATGATGCTCGCGCAGTGGCAACCATGGATTGGGATCGGGATGGTGATCTCGATCTGTGGGTCACGAATCGCAACGCCCCTCAAGTAAGACTTTTGAGAAACAATCATCCCGCTGGCTCATCTTCGCTTTTGATCCGACTCATCGGAAATGGGACAACGACCAACCGGGATGCCATCGGGGCGCGGCTTGTCCTCGGACAAGCGGGTGATCCCGAACAAGAGCAAATCAGGACGGTTCATGCGGGTGGAGGATTTCTGGCCCAATCAAGTGCAGTGATTCACTTCGGCCTGGGTGAGTCTGCCAATGATCTTCGATTGAGCGTGGCTTGGCCGGGAGGAAAAACCGAAACCTTGTCCGGCCTAAAATCGGGGAACCGTTATGTCATCACCCAAGGGCGTAAGGAATTCGAAGTGATGCCTTTGTCGGACCCGATTCAGGCTTCGATAAGTCGTGATGAGACCCCGGACACTCTGGAAAACACCGTTCCAGGGGGACTCTGGCTTGCCAATCGAGTGCCCTTTCCATCGCTAGACTATACCGACAATACAGGGGAAGCCCGTACGACCACTTCTTCCATCGGCAAGCCAATCTTGGTGAATCTATGGGCAACCTGGTGTGAATCTTGTGTCCGGGAACTTCAAGAATTTGGCAAGCTTGACAAGTTCCTGCAATCCAGAGGAGCGACAATTCTAGCCCTCAATGTCGATGGGCTTGCACTAGATGGAGGGGCTTTATCAGAGGGAACGATCGAGGAAATTCTGAAGCGCGCCGAATACGATTTTCCTCACGGAATCGCAAGCCGTGAGGGTTTGGCAAAAATAGAAATGATGATCGAATTTCTAACCTCCCGCCGGGAGTCGCTCACGATCCCATCGAGTTTCCTAATCGATGGGGAAGGACATCTTTCGGCCATTTATGTGGGGGAGATTCAGGGAAAGCAGTTGATCAAGGATATTGATCTTTTGAGAAGCCCGCCCGCTGAGCAGCTGAAACGAGCGACACCCCGGGCCGGACGATGGTTCTACAATCCGCGCCAAATCGATCGGGTTGCCTTTCTTGGCGACTATGCAACTTCTTTTGCGAAGGGGGGATTCCCAGGGGAATCGCGGCGGCTCTCCCGAATGATCAAGCCCCAGGATGGGGCTCTCACTGCAAAAGATCACTATAACCAGGCGAAGGCCGCAGCGCGGCAAGGATTGGTGGCAGATGCGGAGCAACTCTACCTCGAAGCGCTCCGCCTGGAGCCGGAGTTTGGTCAGGCGCTGACGGGTCTGGGAGCACTATTTTTAGTGCAGCAACGCGTCGAAGAGGCGGAAAATCTCTTCGAGAAAGCCCTCTCTATTGATCCCAATCATGCCACTGCCTTGATCAATTTGGCGATGATTGACCAATCTCGGGGACAGAAGGATCGCGCGCTGGCGCGCCTTGAAAAAGTGGTCGCCAAGAATCCTGACTATGCAGAGGCCCACCTGAATCTTGGCTCTCTCTTGGCATCCATGAAACAACTTGATAGAGCAATTTTCCACCTATCGAAAGCCATCGCATTCAATCCAAAGCGGGCCATTGCACACCTTAATTTAGCCTCCGTCTATATGGAGAAACAGCAGTGGGAGAAGGCTGAACAACGATATCGACTCGTCCGGCAGCTAAACCCAAAAATGCCCTATGCGCATCTTGGACTTGCGACCTTGCAGGCGCGTCGGAAACTTCATCCCGAGGCTGTCATATCGTTACGCAAAGCAATCTCACTGGGCGCTGAGAACGCGAAATCTTATACTCAGCTCGCCCGTTCATTGCTGGCCCTCGGTGATAAAAAAGGTGCTTCCAAAGCGCTGCTGACGGCCTTGAAAATTGATCCCAAATACGCGGAGGCTCAACAGATCATTAAGGAAAACAGACTTCTTAGCGAATAGTTTTTTGGGGAATCAGCTTGACGGAGCCATCTGCAATATAGAAGGATGTTTGAATATCGTTTCAACGGATATTTAAATCCAGCGATGTCTGGAGAAGCACCAATTTCAACGCAGAGAATCCTCGACCGACCCTTACGAAAATATGAATACTCGAAAAATCTTAACGCCCATCTTG
>OJHF01000082.1_pt1 | contig 30250 bp, 32 predicted proteins | sample 1594891 | NCBI WGS metagenome assembly OJHF01 (sample SAMN05416737, study PRJEB24817) | seawater metagenome | isolation source: Sea water | place: Canada:Atlantic | collected 2013-07 | reverse complement strand
GCTCGGTTCATAATATTGTCGGCTTGGCCTACTCGTGTGCGTGGCTTGTATCGCTCTCGCACTCTGTCATAAAGTCGACATCCATTTGGTTTGTGTGGTTCGTCTGGCGGCGCCGTGCGTCTCACTCGCAGGCTCAATCAATCGCCAGAGGGTTGTGCCAACACCGGCTCGAAGCCGAGAGCGGGAGCAACCACAACGGGGATAATAGCAGTATATGGAAAAAAATGACATGGCTTGTACCACTTATGTCTGACAGCCCAGACATTACCCCTGCTCGGCATACGCGCCATCTCACCGTAGATGAAGATACGGCAGGGCAACGCTTGGATAATTTTCTGATACGAGAGTTGAAGGGCGTCCCTCGAACCCGCTTGTATCGCGCCTTGCGTAAAGGTGAAGTGCGGGTAAATAAAGGTAGGGTGCGTGCGGATTATCGACTTGTCATTGGTGATTTGGTGCGGCTCCCCCCCCTTCACCAGCCGGCAGCTTCGGCCCCGCCCAGTATTCCACTGAAGCAGGTTGATCAGCTTTCGAGACAGATTGTGTACGAGGATGATGACCTATTAGTGATAGATAAGCCGTCTGGACTGGCTGTTCATGGCGGCAGCGGTCTCAGTTTTGGGCTGATAGAGTGTTTGCGCAAAATGCGCCCCGAAGCACGTTATCTAGAATTGGTGCACAGATTGGACCGCGACACATCTGGGCTAATCTTGATCGCAAAGCGGGCAGCTATCTTGAGAGAATTACATCGACAATTACGAGAAAAGCATATTGATAAGCGGTATCTCGCGCTAGTTGCAGGGAAATGGCCGAGAGCGATGCGCGTCGTAGACGCCCCACTGGAGAAAAACTTCTTACAATCGGGCGAGCGCATGGTGCGGGTCAGTGGAGGGGGCAAGAGGGCGATAACCGAATTCCGTGTTGTGGAGCGGCTAGAGGGCGCTACGTTATTGGAGGCCCGCCCAATTACTGGGCGTACACACCAGATCCGGGTTCACGCTCAGCATGCTGGATTTCCTTTATTAGGTGATGATAAGTATAGCGATGACCGAACGGAGAGTTTTGCCCGACAAATCCGCCTCAAGCGGCTGTTTCTTCATGCTGCCTCCTTGCGCTTTTGTCTGCCTGATAAAGTTGAGATGAATCTACAGGCTCCTTTGGATCCTTCTCTAGAAATAATATTAGAAAATATCCGTAAGTGACTGTTAAATAACATTTTATTTTAGAAAACTATTTTAGTTATGTAAAATATCTACGCCGAGCTCGCCTAATAACCCGGTCAGCTTGATCAGAGGTAACCCCTCCAGGCTCGTTGGGTCATCGCCTATCAAGCTCTCGAAGAGCGCAATACCTAGGCCTTCAACCTTGAAGCTGCCTGCGCAGTCATAGGGCTGCTCTCGATGGAGGTAGTTGGCGATCTGGCTGTCGCTGAGAGCTCGAAAGCGTACACAAAATCGTTCTACGTGGAACCGCTCCTGATCGCGGTTTGGTGCAATTAACGCAATTGCCGTGTAAAACACTACTTCCCGGCCGGAGCTGCTGCGTAGTTGGGCTGAAGCGTTATTGAAGTTACCTGGCTTGCCCATGATGCTGCCCTCTATCGAGGCGACCTGATCGCTACCAATAACCAGCGCACCGGGTTGCAGCCTGGCGATAGACTCGGCTTTTGCTCGCGCCAAACGCACAGCCAGAGCCGCGGGTGCCTCGTCAGGTAATGGAGTTTCGTCGGTTTCAGGCGAAACGCAGCGAAAGGGCAATTGCAGGCGTTCAAGCAAACGACGGCGATAGGGTGATGTTGTTGCCAGAATAATGTTCATATGCCATGCCAGAATAAGGTGGAGTGAGGAGAACTGTTTGTATTCTAAAGATATTTTTGACAAAGGGGCAATGCACACCTATTATGCGCGCCTATGTTGACCGAGTCCCTTCTGACCATGCTGGATGTCCGCAAGGCCGCGGTCCGAGGCGCATTGATGGGCGGTGTATTAGAGCCGCTGGATTTAGAGCGTTTTCGACCACTTTTAGCGGGTGACGAAGGAACTGTTGCAGTGAAAATGGCCTTTTCTCGGGACGAGGAAAGTAGGTATGTGATTGATGTGGCGATAGAAGCAGATATCCTGGCAGTGTGTCAGCGTTGTCTTGAGCCCATGCCAGAGCACCTGTCCAGTGAAAGTAAACTGGCCGTTGTCTGGACCGATGAAGAGGCTGTGAGTCTTCCCCGATACCTAGACCCATTAATACTGAAGGAGGATTCCTGTAACCTCTGGGAGCTGGTCGAGGATGAATTGATATTGGCCATGAAGCCGTTTAATTATCACGAGACAGGAACATGTAAAAGGAAGACTGTATCTTTCTTCGATCCCCTGATAAAAGAAGATGTTTTAGAAGACAAGCCCAACCCGTTTAATGTGCTGGAGCAATTGAAGCCCGGCAACAAGCACTAGGAGTTTTAGTCATGGCTGTTCAGAAAAGTAAAAAGACGCGGTCGCGGCGCGGTATGCGGCGCTCGCATGATGCGTTGGCCGGACCGACATTATCTGTAGATCAAACGTCAGGAGAGACTCATCGTCGTCATCATGTTACGGCCGACGGTTTTTACCGTGGCAAGAAAGTGATCGACAGCGGTAGCGACGACTGAAGCTTTCGGCCTGAACGGAAGCAAACCGGCTCTGTGCTGCGCGCACTGGCTATGATAGCTCGTCAAACCTGCGGGGACGTGAGTCTCCGTCTGCGCTTTCGAGCATTGCTGTGAGCACCGTCAACAGTTCAACACTACCCGCATGATCTACCAACGATATCTTTCTCCGGCACCTTCGTGCCGCTATAGACGTTATAGTAGCGTTAACGCTAAAGTGCAAATCCAACGCCATTATTGTCCCTTTCAGCGCACAGGTGCACACCTTGGTGCGGGAGGATCAATGATAGCATCCCGATTTTCGACAAAAGACGATACCTGCTATGCATGAGAATACGATTGCATTCGTTTTTCCGGGCCAAGGTTCCCAGCAGGTAGGAATGTTGGCTGCGGCGCACGAGAAGTTCGCCGTGGTCAGGGATACCTTTGAGGAAGCTTCTCAAGCGCTTGACGTTAATATATGGTCTCTGGTGATGAACGGGCCGCAAGAAGCACTAAACCTTACGGAAACGACACAACCGGTTCTGCTGACGTGCAGCGTGGCACTCTGGCGAGCATGGGAGGAGGCGTCAGGTGCACCACCTTGTATTATGGCCGGTCACAGCCTGGGGGAATTCTCTGCATTGGTCTGTGCTGGCGCATTGGGGTTTGCTGACGCCGTTAAATTGGTGCGCAAGCGAGGGCAGTTTATGCAAACGGCTGTGCCTGCAGGCCAGGGCGCTATGGCAGCGATCATCGGCGTTGAAGACTCTGAGGTTATCCGTATTTGTCAGCAGGTTGCTCAGGAGGAGAACAGTGTTGTCTCTGCGGTGAACTTTAACTCACCCGGCCAGGTTGTTATCGCCGGAGACGTTGCTGCCGTAGATATCGCTATTAGTGCGTTGAAAGAAGCGGGCGCAAAAAGAGCGTTGCCTCTCCCGGTAAGTGCGCCGTTTCATACGCAGCTGATGAAGCCGGCAGGGGAGCATCTGGCTGAGGTGATGGCAGGAATTATGATTGCGTCGCCCAAGATACCTGTAGTGCACAATGTGAATGCAACTGTTGAGCCTGACCCGGAAAAAATACGCACATTGTTGGTAGAACAGATCTATAGTCCGGTGCAGTGGACAGCCTGTATGCGGAGAGTGATTGAGGCAGGAGCGCAGCATATTGTTGAGTGCGGCCCGGGCAAGGTATTAAGCGGTCTTAGCCGGCGGATTGAAAAAACCTTGCACTGTTATTCCTTAGAAGAACCGGAAGCGTTGTTGACCACTGCAGCCGAACTAAAATAGAGCACAGGAGGTTCAGTATGGCGGAAGAAAAAAAGGTGGCTCTTGTTACTGGCGCTAGTCGCGGGATTGGTGAAGCGATCGCAAGATCGCTGGCTGCTGACGGTTTTACCGTCGTGGGAACCGCTACCAGTAATAGGGGCGCTGACGCCATTTCCTCTTACCTTGCAGAAGAAAACAATCCCGGGTGCGGCATCAAATTGAATGTCGCCGACCAAGACAGTGTAACGATGTCGGTTAAGGCCATTGCCGAACAGTTTGAACCTCCTCTGGTACTGGTGAATAACGCCGGCATTACCCGGGACAATATTTTAATGCGCATGAAGGAAGCGGAATGGCAAGATGTTATGGACACTAACCTCAGCGGTCTCTACCGCGTCAGTAAGGCCTGCCTGCGGGGTATGACCAAGGCGCGCTGGGGTCGCATTGTGAATATTACATCGGTAGTTGGCTCTATGGGGAACATGGGCCAGAGTAATTATGCGGCGACAAAAGCTGGCGCAGAGGGTTTTTCCCGCGCACTTGCCCGTGAATTAGGGTCTCGTTCTGTCACCGTTAATTGCGTCGCGCCGGGCTTTATTGATACAGACATGACTCGGGACCTACCCGAAGCACAGCGTGACTTGTTGTTACAGCAAATACCCCTTGGGCGACTTGGAAGCACTGCAGAAATTGCTGCTTTGGTGAGCTTTTTGTGTAGTGATATGGCGAGCTATATTACAGGCGAAACAGTCCATATAAATGGCGGTATGCACATGGGATAAATGACTGATAAATATAGGTTAAATATAAGATTATCGACCGGGTTAAAAAAAATTTATTACTCGTTGGAAAAACAGAGTAAACTGTGCCCGCAGACCGTGTAGTTGTGTAGATTTAGAACTAAATACATTAGGAGTAGCAGATAAAATGAGTAGCATTGAAGAGCGCGTGAAGAAGATTGTAGCGGAGCAACTTGGCGTCAAAGAAGAAGAGGTGCAAACTGAAGCATCGTTTGTCGAAGATCTTGGTGCAGACTCCCTCGACACCGTCGAATTGGTCATGGCCCTGGAAGAAGAATTTGAAACTGAAATTCCAGATGAAGAAGCGGAAAAAATCACGACTGTGGCTTTGGCGATTGCATACATCAACTCTAATCTGGCCTGATCTATCAATACCGTTTCCATGCGAGAAACCGTTTCTATCTAGATAGAGCGGTTTTTCTTTTTTTGCACCTCCCAGAAAGTGCGCTTTAGAGGAGTTATATTTTTGATTGGCAGAAGAGTTGTCGTTACTGGAATGGGGATGGTGAGCCCCATCGGTCATACGGTGGATGAAACTTGGGGCAATATCTTGGAAGGCAGGAGTGGTGCGGCGCTGATTGAAAGCTTCGATACTTCGGCCTACAGCACCCGATTTAGTGCTAGCGTTAAAGAGTTCGATATTTCCCCCTATCTAGCCGAAAAGGAAGCACGGAAGCAGGATGTGTTCGTGCAGTACGGCATGGTGGCCGGGATGCAGGCCATGCAAGACAGTGGACTTGAGGTGACTGAAGAAAATGCGCCACGCATCGGCTGCTCTATTGGTTCAGGGATCGGTGGTATTGGTCAGATAGAGAAGAACACTGAAATCATTCGAACTTCAGGGCCACGTCGCGTCTCGCCGTTTTTTGTACCTGGTTCTATCATCAACATGATATCCGGCAATCTTTCAGTGAAATATAATCTCCAAGGACCCAATCTTGCGGTAGTGACCGCATGTACTTCCGGTACACACAATATTGGTTTGGGTGCTCGATTAATCGCATTAGGCGATGCCGATGCAATGTTGGTTGGCGGCGCAGAAATGGCGACCACGCCTGTTGGTTTAGGCGGCTTCGCGGCGGCTAGAGCGCTCTCTACACGCAATGATGATCCTGCTCGAGCGTCCCGACCCTGGGACAAGGACCGTGATGGCTTTGTTCTGGGAGATGGGGCCGGCGTGATTATGATTGAAGAGTATGAATCTGCGAAGGCCAGAGGCGCGAAAATTTATGCTGAACTTCGAGGCTTCGGTATGAGTGGCGATGCTCACCATATGACGCTGCCTCCCGAGAACGGCAGAGGCGCCGCAGCCTCCATGTCCAACGCTATTAAAGATGCGGGTATTGCGCTTGATAAAATTAGTTACATCAACGCCCACGGAACCTCGACTCACGCTGGTGACCTTGCTGAAAGTCGCGCCATTGAGTCCGTATTTGGCAGTACTGCGCCGGAAGTAGCTGTAAGCTCAACCAAGTCCATGATAGGCCATCTATTGGGTGCCGCTGGCGCCGTGGAGGCCATTTTTTCAATCTTGGCTTTGCGCGACCAGGTAGCACCGCCGACCATAAATCTTGATCAGCCTGACGAGGGCTGCACATTGAATTACGTCCCCCATACTGCGCAGGAACGTGTCATCCATAGCACTCTGTCTAACTCTTTCGGGTTTGGTGGAACCAATGGATCATTGCTGTTCTGCAAAGCTGACTGACCGGATTGCCGGTGTCCCAGCGCTCTGAGATCTGGCTTGATGGCACTCCAACAATCACGTTGCCGCTACCGGACCGGGGGTTTGACTACGGTGACGGTGTATTTGAAACGATTCTGATGCACCAGGGAGCACCGCTCTTTGCAGATTTACATTTAGAACGACTGTCGCTTGGGTTACAAGCCCTCGCCATTCCTGATTGCATCGCAGCCGCACGGGAGCAGCTGGATAGTGTTGCTAGCATTACTCGTTGGCGTTGGGCCGTATTACGTCTGAGTGTAAGCAGGGGGAGTGGCCAGCGAGGCTACACACCGTCCGATAATGCCGTCCCACGGATTCTGATCAGTGTCAGTCAACTCGATCGCGATTGCGGCCAAATGATGACGGCTGCGACGTTATGTTTCGCCAAGATTCGTCTCGCCACGCAACCTTTTCTTGCTGGGATCAAACATCTTAATCGACTGGAGCAAGTTCTAGCATCGGCTCAGGCGAAAGCGGAGGGAGTCGATGAGGCCATCGTTCTGGATCAAAGTGGACACCTTGTTTCGGTGGTCGCAGGCAACCTGTTTCTGGTCCATCAAGGTAAGTTGCTGACCCCGAAACTGGACAATTGCGGGGTCCTGGGCACTCGACGCAGGCTCGTCATCGAGAGATGGGCTCGCGCTATAGGATTGACGGTTCGCGAGTCCACTCTGACACTGTCAGACTTGCAGGCGGCTGAGGAGGTTTTTTATAGCAATAGCCTGCAAACTGTCCGGCCTATTGCGAGAATTGGCCAACAGAGCTGGAATGCTCACGGAGTGTGTGAGGCAATATTTCGGTGTTATCAGGAAGAGCTAATATGATGCGAAAGCTACTCATATCGACGCTGGTACTGGTGATACTGGTGGCATTAGGCGGTGTAGCTTTCAGAGAATTACGACAACGCTGGGATGCTCCGCTACTCATTTCTGAAGAGGGATTTGTGCTTACGATCGCACAGGGCGACTCGTTGCGATCGGTTGCTGATACGCTGCACAGTGCTGGCGTTTTAGTGCATCCGCGTTTATTGATACTTTATGGTAGATGGACCGGAATGGACCAAACAATAAAGCGTGGGGAATATCGACTACTTCCAGGATTAACCGCTGAGGCCATGCTAGCGCTTTTGAATGACGGCGATGTGATCCACTATCAAGTAACCTTCCCCGAGGGTATAACGCTCGCTAAAGCCTTGGACATTCTTTCGCAGCAGGCGGCGCTGGAAACGATTCTAGCGGGGCCGTCGGACCCGCAACTGATGGCGTTAATCAAGCCATATTCACACTCGGAGGGACTCTTTTTCCCTGACAGCTATCGGTATTTACGAGGAGACACCGACTTGAGTGTTTTACAACGCGCGCACTCGGCCTTAATCAACGTGTTACAAACAGAATGGCGTGATAGAGCATCGGGGTTGCCCTATGAAACGCCTTATGAAGCGCTAATTATGGCGTCGATTATTGAACGAGAAACGGGTCTTGCCGAAGAAAGAGAACAGATTTCAGGTGTATTTGTGCGACGATTACAGCAGCGAATGCTTCTCCAGACTGACCCTACCGTGATTTACGGCATGGGTGCCGAGTTTGAGGGGAACCTCCGGCGCCGACATCTCAAGGACGATAGCAATACGTATAACACTTATCGTCATTCTGGTTTACCTCCGACCCCAATTGCCTTATCGGGTCGTGCGGCAATTCATGCAGCGCTGCATCCCGACGAGGGTAGCGCTATGTACTTTGTCGCTAGAGGCGATGGTGGACATACATTTAGCGCAACCTTGGCAGAACACAATCGTGCCGTTGGTAAATTTCAATTGCAGCGGCGAAAAAATTACACATCATCACCACAGGGGCCACAGTAAAGTGAGCATGAGAGGTCTTTTTATTACTATGGAGGGTGGGGAGGGTGTAGGTAAATCCACTAACTTGGCATTTCTTGAAACATTTTTACGTAATAACGGGGTCGACGTTGTCTGTACCAGAGAGCCTGGCGGCACACGTATTGGCGAAGATATCAGAAAGTTGTTGCTACAGATTCGCCAAGAGAAAGTGAGTGCGATGACAGAATTGTTATTGATATTTGCCGCGCGTGCGCAGCACGTTCGTGAGTTTATTGAGCCCGCCCTCGCAATGGGACAGGTGGTTTTATGCGATCGGTTTACAGATGCGACGTATGCTTATCAATGTGGCGGAAGGGGTGTCGCATGGGACACGGTGGAACAACTTGAGGAATTGGTGCAAGACAAATTGCGTCCCGATGTGACTCTTTTGCTCGATGCGCCAACGTCTGTCGGCATGTTGCGGGCGCGCGGCAGAGGGCAACTGGATCGATTTGAACAGGAGGATCTTGATTTTTTTGAGCGTGTTCGTGGTAGCTATCTGGAACAGGCGAAGAACGAGAGCGGCCGCTACCGATTAATCGATGCGAGTGTGTCGCTGGAGAAAGTCCAGCAACAACTGCTTGAAGTAGGCAGCGAATTGCTAGCTCGTTGGCGAGAGAGGTCGTCTGAGTCGTGATTGATCTGAACGATCTTCCTGCAGTAACGTCACCCTTGCCATGGCAGGCTCATGAGTGGAGGAATCTAAACGACCAAATGAAAGATGGCCAGTTGCCGCATGCACTGCTACTAGACGGTGTGCAGTATTCGGGTAAGTCGCAGTTGGCTCTGTCTTTGTCTAGATTGCTGCTTTGTGCCCATGCAGAAGGAGGGCTCAATTGTGGCCGGTGTCATGCCTGCGAGCTGAGTGCCGGGGGCAGTCACGGCGACTTCAGGTGGGTGCAACCTGAGGGGAAAAGTCGTGTTATTAAGATCGACCAGATCCGTGAAGTTGTCCGGTTCTCCAATATGACATCAGGGTTTGGGTTGCGTAAAGTGATGGTGCTCGCGCCTGCCGATAGCATGAACGTCAATGCGTTCAATGCTTTGCTCAAACTCCTGGAGGAACCGGCAAGTGGCACATACATAATATTGGTCTGCCATCGTATGGACAGTGTTCCGGCGACCATCCGCTCACGCTGCCAGATGCTGCGGCTGCCAGTACCCAATGTGCAAGATTGTTTGCCGTGGTTGGACAAGGCTACCGGGAACCGACAGGAGAGCGAAAAACTGCTGTCTTTGGCAGAGGGGCGACCTCTCCTTGCGCAGCAATTGTTTTACAGTGGTGGCGCAGAGGTATTTGCTGCAAGGAACTTTGGCTTGCAAGCGCTGTTGGCGGGAAAGATCACTGTACCTCAGGCAGTTGCGTTGTGGGCTGATGCGGATACCGCTGCCTTTTTAGACGAAATTGCAGTAGATTTACAGCGATTGTTAGGTTCGCTTTCGATAGAGCAGTTGAGATCAAAACAGGGACGCATAGCCTTTGGTCTATCCGACGAGGTGGCTCAATTGCAACGGGCAGTGAGTGCCGGCGCTAACCCAAACAAACAGTTACTGGCGGATGCACTGTTGTCAAAATTCAGCAGGGAGTTGGGGGCAGGGATTCTAGGCGATAATATTCTTGCTGAGATAGGAGACGATGTTCTATGAGCGATCAAAAACAGAGCAGCCGTAACGGTATATTGTCACTCACAATAAAGGACAAGGCGGTATTGTATTCTGCCTACATGCCTTTTTTGGATAACGGTGGCTTGTTTGTGCCGACGAACAAAGCCTATTCCCTTGGCGACGAAGTGTTCATGCTGTTGACGCTTATGGATGAGTCAGAAAAAATTCCTATCTCGGGGAAGGTGGTGTGGATAACACCTCGCGGCGCCCAGGGTAATCGTACAGCAGGGATAGGCGTGCAGTTCAGTGAGCAGGATGCATCTGCAAATGCCAAGATTGAAAATCATCTTGCAGGTACACTTTCTTCCGACCGACCTACTCATACAATGTAGGTCGATAAAAATTCTGCGACGCAGTGAGAGCGACATAATAGGTACGATTTGATGCTAAAAAAATGGGCCCCGAAAGGGACCCACCAAGACCATTAGGAGTGGAACATAAAGGAACTGTTTCCATACGAGAGCAAGCATTCTCTCTCATGACGACCCGTTTGAACTATCGCATGGGCAACCACAGCGTTAGTATCGCTTAAAATTGGTACTTTTCCACATTAAGTTGGCTTTTTTTTAATACAGTTAGCTATGAAAAAATTGATTTTAGTAACTTTAGATTATAAGGGCTCTCAGAATGGCCAATATTGAAGCGTCTCTGGTAGGTGTCATTGAGGGGTTTTATGGCCGTTCCTGGTCAGTTGACACCCGGTTGGCCTACGCGGACTACCTCAGCGAGGCAGGGCTTAATACTTGTATCTACTGCCCCAAGGAAGACCCTTATTTGCGCCGACAGTGGCAAAGCGACTGGCCACAGCCTAAGTGGGCTGAACTGCAGAAACTGTCGCAAACGTATAGGCAGCGCGGCATCAAGTGGGGGGTAGGGCTTTCACCTGTTGAGCTTTATCGCGATTATGGCGCGTTACAGCGTGAACAGCTAAGAAAAAAACTGGAGCGCTTGGGTGAATTAGAGGCCCCTCTGTTGGCCATTCTATTCGACGACATGCCGGGGGACTTGGATGCTCTCGCGAGCCGCCAGGCCGAGATTGTGTCTGATGTTTGCCGCTGGGCCCCGAGTGCTAGAGTGTTGGTCTGCCCCACCTATTATTCCTTCGACCCGGTCTTAGAGCAGTATTTTGGTCGTATGCCCGTGGATTACTGGCCTCAGTTGGGTAAGGACATGCCGGTGGATGTCGAAATATTTTGGACAGGGAATAAAGTCTGTTCAAAAGCGATAGGCATCAGCGACCTTCAGCCTATCGTTGAGCAGTTGGGTCGTCCGGTTCTGCTTTGGGACAACTATCCGGTAAACGATGGTGCTGTGCGCAGTAATTTTGTGTACATAAGTAAGTTAGCTGCGCGCTCTCCTGACCTCGGCGCTTATATCAGCGGACATTTATGTAACCCTATGAATCAAGGCCTTTTGTCACTCCCGGCCTTGAGTGGACTGGCTGAGTTATACGGTAGCGGCCTGTTTGATGACGAAGCTCTGTGCCGATTATTGGGTCCTCTGACCTGGGAGAGACTGTCTCGGGATGGGCGCGTATTCGAGGAACAAGGATTGTCTGGCATGGGGCAACAGCAGTGTCGACAACTGGCTCTTGAATACGGTGCTCTGCCGGGAGCTGCTGCCTTGGAAGTGGCACAGTGGTTGCGGGGAGAATACAGCTTCGATCCCGCGTGTCTCACAACTTGAGTGACAGAACAGACGATCCATTCACGGCCCATTCCCTAATATGCCCATAGCTAGCGAAAACACTGGCGTTGTAGGCATGCAGGTGGTTGAACCAAGGGCGGCTTTGTGGCAGAATCTCTGCGTTCGTAGCTGTCCTCCCAATTAGTTTATTGCTGTTCGAAAAAAGCACTCAGAATCAATACGTTAAATAGTATTTACAGGGTGTTCTCTAGCTAGTTGACGGGTTTTTCTTAGCGGAAGTGGCGAAATTGGTATACGCGCTGGATTTAGGTTCCAGTGCCGCAAGGCGTGAGAGTTCGAGTCTCTCCTTCCGCACCAAATTAATGGCTGAACTCCCTGCACTGTTTGAATGTGGCGAGGTGGCCCCAATGTATGGGCACGACTAAGCCCCGATAACAATTGCTTTGTGAGGGATGATTATGCAGGTATCTATTGAAACCACTTCGAACCTGGAGCGGCGCTTGACCGTGGGGGTGCCTGCAGAACGTGTTGAGGTGGAAGTAAACAGTCGACTTCAGAAAGCGGCGCAAAAGGCAAAGCTTCCGGGTTTTCGTCCTGGAAAGGTTCCGCTGAAAGTTATGCATCAACGCTACGGCGCCGGCGTGCGGCAGGAAGTTCTGGGTGAAGTCGTCAGTCAGTCATTTCAAGAAGCTGTTATACAAGAGAAGCTTCGCCCTGCTGGGCAACCCAGCATTGAGCCAAAGAGCCTAGAGCCAGGGAAAGATCTCCAGTATGTCGCCATTTTCGAGGTATTCCCCGACGTGGAATTGGTGGAGATGAAAGACTTCCCAGTGGCAAAGCCTGTGGCGCAGGTCAAGGAAGAGGACGTCGACAACATCATCGAGGTTTTCCGTAAACAGCAGGGAACCTGGGATGAGGTTAAGCGCCCAGCTATACTGACTGATAAAGTTAATTTAAATTATACCGGCTTGAAGGATGGTCAGGAATTTGAAGGCGGCAGTGCCCAAGATAGTGATCTAGAATTGGGATCCGGTCGTATGATCAGTGGATTTGAAGACGGTATCGTCGGTATGAAGCCTGAAGACGAAAAGACGCTTGATTTGAGTTTTCCAGACGACTATCACAATGAAGATCTCAAGGGCGCAGCGGTTGAATTTAAGGTTAAGCTCAATAAGATACTGGAACTGGTTCCGGCAGCTATTGACGAAGAGCTGTTTGCCAAGTACGGCGTTGAAGAGGGTGGGGAACAGCGCTTTCGCGAGGACGTTAGCGCGAACATGGCTCGGGAGCTCAAGAATGCAGTAGAGGCGAGTGTTAAACAGCAAGTAATGGACGCTCTGCTTGAGGCGCATCAGTCGCTTGAAGTGCCCAAAGCCCTTGTCGGTCAGGAGATTACGGCCATGCGGCAGCAGATGTTTCAGCAATTCGGTGGGGCAGGAAATATGGACTTGGATTTAGAGTCTTTACTGCCGGATACGATGTTTTTAGAAAATGCAGAACGTAGGGTTAAGTTAGGGCTGGTGTTGGCGGAGTATATCTCAAGTTATGAATTGAGAGCCGATAACGAACAGGTGTCTAAAGCCATTGAGGAGATAGCATCGACCTATGAGTCTCCGCAAGAAGTCATAGACTATTATCAGTCTAATCCCCAGCAGCGTTCTTCGGTGGAATCGAAAGTATTGGAAGATCAGGTGGTTGAAAAGTTGCTTGCCGGAGCCAATATTACAGAGAATGAGAGCAGTTACCAGGATGTTATCGGCGCGGAAAAGGCTGAAGCCTGACAAACATTTCAGGGGCGACGGAGCGTAACGCCATCGTTCAATTTTCGACATAATTCAAATTAGGGGCAGGGCACATGCCAAGTAAATTCGACGGTCAAAGTGGAAGCGAGATCCGCAATCTAGGACTAGTTCCTATGGTGGTAGAGCAGACCGCCCGTGGAGAACGTTCCTATGATATTTACTCTCGACTTTTAAAGGAGCGCGTTATATTCGTCGTTGGTACTGTAGAAGACCATATGGCTAACTTGATTGTGGCCCAACTGCTGTTTCTGGAGTCGGAAAATCCTGACAAGGACATCCATTTGTACATCAATTCTCCTGGCGGCTCAGTCACTGCCGGTTTGTCGATCTACGATACCATGCAGTTTATCAAGCCAGATGTCAGTACTATGTGCATCGGGCAGGCCGCGTCGATGGGCGCATTCCTGCTTTCGGGTGGCGCCAAAGGAAAGCGCTTCTGCTTGCCGAATGCCCGTACCATGATCCACCAGCCCAGTGGGGGCGCACAGGGCCAGGCAACAGATATCGACATACAAGCCCGAGAAATTCTGATTATCCGTCAACGACTTAATGAACTGATGGCGGAGCATACGGGCCAGACCATTGAGGATATCGAGCGTGATACCGAACGTGATCGTTTTATGAATGCTCACCAAAGCAAGGAATACGGACTCGTGGACGAGGTTGTCGAAAGCCGTTCTAGCACTGCGTCTGTGCCTGCTGATGAGGGCAAATAACGTTATTTAGTTCCCTTGGGGACTTGCAAATACCAACAAAAAACATCATCTTGACTGTGGGTGATGGCTCAGTAGAAATTTTAAGGGAAGCGGACGGCTAGATGAGTGAAAATACCACAAAATCAGGTGATGATGGGAGCAAACTGCTGTACTGCTCGTTCTGTGGCAAAAGCCAGCATGAGGTTCGGAAATTAATCGCTGGACCATCGGTATTCATTTGCGATGAATGTGTTGACCTGTGTAACGATATTATTCGTGAAGAGGTGCAGGAAAACAGCTCAGATGAGAAGAAAGATCACTTACCCGTTCCCCATGAGATCAAAGCGATACTCGATGAGTATGTGATTGGTCAAAATAGAGCTAAGAAAGTTCTCGCGGTTGCGGTCTACAATCATTACAAACGCCTGCGCCACACCGCAAGCCGCGGTGAAGTTGAGCTGGGGAAAAGCAATATACTGCTGGTCGGTCCCACGGGGAGTGGTAAAACCCTGCTGGCAGAAACTTTAGCGCGTCTTCTCGATGTTCCTTTTACGATCGCGGATGCAACTACCCTTACTGAAGCCGGGTACGTTGGAGAGGATGTTGAGAATATCATCCAGAAGCTACTGCAGAAATGCGAATATGATGTGGAGAAGGCCCAGGTCGGCATTGTCTACATTGATGAAATCGACAAGATCTCACGCAAGTCCGATAACCCCTCTATCACTCGCGATGTTTCAGGTGAGGGTGTGCAGCAGGCATTGCTTAAATTGATTGAGGGCACTATCGCCTCGGTGCCACCTCAAGGCGGTCGTAAGCACCCGCAGCAGGAATTTCTGCAGGTTGATACATCCAATATCTTGTTCATATGCGGCGGTGCTTTTTCTGGCTTGGAGAAGGTTATCCGCAATCGCTCGGAGAAGGGTGGTATTGGATTTGGTGCTGAGGTCAAGAGCAAAGACGAAAAACGCAATGTGGGTGAATTGCTGTCGCAATTGGAGCCTGACGATTTAGTTCAGTATGGCCTGATTCCTGAGTTTGTTGGTCGACTGCCCGTTATTGCCACGTTGGAAGAATTGGATGTAGAGGCATTGGTGCAGATACTGACCGAGCCCAAGAACTCGCTTACCAAACAGTACAGTAAGATTTTTGAAATGGAGGGTGTCGAAGTGGACTTCCGCGAAGACGGTCTGCGCGCTATTGCTGAAAAAGGCATGGAACGTAAAACCGGCGCGCGCGGGTTACGCTCTATTTTAGAGGGCATCCTGTTGGACTCCATGTACAACATTCCGTCTCTTGATGACGTTATCAAAGTCGTTATTGATGAATCAGTGATCCGCGGTGATTCTGAACCACTGTTGGTTTATCAAAACAACGAACTTGCAGCTCGGGCAGTCTCAACTGACGACTAAGTATTCGTCCGAAAGTGCTGCGCGGGCGCCGCGAAGTTGCGCGGACGGGTAAATATAGGCCTGTGTAGACTTGATTTTTTGAATAGACACCCCCAACTATAACTTTCACAGCATACATTTTTGCTAAACCTGGAGGTTTATATGGGTTCTTCTTCTGTTGTCGGATTACCTCTTCTACCATTGCGAGATGTGGTTGTATTTCCCCACATGGTGCTGCCGCTGTTCGTGGGGCGAGAAAGGTCAATTAAGGCCCTTGAAGACGCTATGGCCAGCGACAAGCAGGTTATGCTAGTTGCCCAGCGTGATGCGTCAGAAGACAACCCATCTGCCGATAGCCTTTACCAGGTTGGAACAGTCTCGAATATACTCCAATTACTTAAGCTTCCGGACGGCACTATCAAGGTCCTAGTGGAGGGAAGCTATCGGGCGGTGGTGGATAACGTTGATGACGAAGGGCCGTTTGCTGTTGCTGGCATAAGGGAAATTATCAGTGAGGATATTCCCGAAAGCGAGGTCGAATCGCTATTACATTCCACGACCACCGAGTTCGAAAAATACGTCAATTTTAGCAAAAAAGTTCCTGCTGAGGTGCTCTCCTCACTTACGGGCATCGACGAACCGGGGCGTCTGGCTGACACCATAGCCGCACATATGGGTGTTACGCTCGAGGAGAAGCAGCACATCCTCGAGATTTCCGGCATCCCCGCTAGGCTTGAGCATCTGCTCGGATTAATGGACGCTGAAATTGATCTGTTTCAGGTAGAAAAGCGTGTTCGAGGACGCGTCAAAAAGCAGATGGAAAAAAGTCAGCGCGAGTACTATTTGAACGAGCAGATGAAGGCCATTCAAAAAGAGCTGGGGGATATGGATGAGGCGCCTAATGAGTTAGATGCACTTGAAACCCGAATTGATCAAGCTAAAATGCCGTCTGAAGCAAAGGAGAAAGCGCAGGCAGAACTGGGCAAACTAAAAATGATGTCGCCAATGTCCGCAGAGGCATCCGTAGTGCGCAGCTATATTGACTGGATGGTTAGCGTCCCTTGGTCTAAGCGCAGCAAGGTGAAGCATGATTTAAAACGAGCATCGGCAATACTGAATGAAGACCACTATGGTCTCGAAGAGGTCAAGGATCGCATTTTAGAATACCTGGCAGTTCAAAAGCGAGTGCGCAAGGTTAAAGGTCCTGTGTTATGTCTGGTAGGTCCGCCAGGAGTGGGTAAGACTTCTTTAGGCGAGTCTATAGCGCGTGCGACGAACAGAAAATTTGTGCGCATGGCTCTCGGTGGTGTTCGCGACGAGGCCGAGATACGTGGCCACCGACGCACTTACATAGGATCGATGCCAGGTAAGTTGTTACAGAAAATGTCAAAAGCTGGGGTCAAAAACCCACTGTTTTTACTCGATGAAATAGACAAAATGGGGATGGATAATCGCGGTGATCCTGGCTCTGCGATGTTAGAAGTGCTCGATCCAGAACAAAATCACGCATTTAACGACCATTATCTGGAAGTGGACTACGATTTGTCTGACGTTATGTTCGTTTGCACGTCGAATACCATGAATATCCCTGCGCCACTCCTCGACCGTATGGAGGTCATACGAATTCCCGGCTATACCGAGGACGAGAAATTTAATATCGCTATGCGATATCTCATTCCAAAACAGATCAAACTTAACGGCTTGAAAAAAGATGAGTTGGTGATCGCTGAGGATCTAATTGTCGACATCATTCGCTACTACACTAGGGAGGCGGGAGTCCGGTCTCTGGAGAGAGAAATCGCTAAGGTTTGCCGTAAAATGGTCAAGGCATTTGCGTTGGGTGAGGCAGTTTCAGGCATTACTGTGACGGCAGAAATGCTGCCTGATTTGCTCGGTGTGCGCAAATGCAACTACGGCATAGCGGAAGAAACCAGCAAGATTGGCCAGGTAACGGGCTTGGCTTGGACCTCAGTAGGTGGCGAATTACTGACCATCGAAGCGGTCGCCATTAAGGGGAAAGGGCGTCATATACAGACCGGTTCTTTGGGCGATGTGATGCAGGAGTCTATCCAGGCGGCGACTACAGTGGTCCGCAGTCGCTCTCAAATGCTGGGAATTCCGGCAAATTACCACGAGAGTCACGATGTGCATATCCACGTCCCTGAAGGGGCTACACCTAAAGATGGCCCTAGTGCGGGCGTAGCCATGTGCACTGCACTGGTCTCAGTACTGACCAGTATCCCTGTCAGATCGGATGTAGCAATGACGGGTGAAATCACCCTGCGGGGGGAAGTGTTGCCCATTGGTGGCCTTAAGGAGAAGCTTTTAGCCGCTCGGCGCGGGGGCATTAAAACGGTCATTATCCCCAAGGAAAATGAACGAGATTTGAAGGAAGTGCCGGATAATATTAAAGAGGACCTCGATATTCGACCCGTGAAGTGGATCGATGAGGTGCTAACACTGGCATTGGAGACGATGCCTGACCCGCTAAGTGACGAAGAGTTTTTGGCAAATTCAGTCAGCGCATCCCCCAATAACGATAATGACGACAATAATCGCATTAATACGCACTAACGGGCTCGAAGATTATTGACCAGCATTCCTGCTCTGGTATAAAGTCTGGAGTGAGGTGTGCGATATTTTTTGGCCCTATTAGGGGGCCGAGCTGCTTACAGCTCTAATTGAGAAATGACAAGAACAGCTTTATTAAAGGCTGCACTCCGTGTTACTTAGAGGTAACATACAATTTCTAGGCTTTAACCTTCAAGGGGATAATTGTGAATAAAACTGAACTGATTGACGCAATCGCAACGGCAGCTGACCTACCAAAAGCTTCCGCTGGTCGTGCACTGGATGCAGTGTTGGATAGTATCACTAATGAGCTGAAAAATGGGGAGCAGGTTGCTCTCGTGGGTTTTGGCACTTTTATTGTAAAGCACCGTAATGCTCGCAGCGGCCGTAACCCGCAAACAGGCGCTACCATCCAAATTGCGGCGTCTAAAGTTGCCAGTTTCAAGGCCGGCAAGGCGTTGAAGGATGCAGTAAACGACAAATAAACAGGGAATGCGGTCGTAGGTCGTCTAGTGACTTACGATAACATCTAGTGTCGCCGAGTTGGCGGCATATGGCTTTAACGAAAGGCGCACGCTCACGTGCGCTTTTTTGTTTATTTTTTGCGAGTATTATTCATGCTTCAGGACATACGTCAGCATACACAGGGCACGGCCGCCAAGATTATCGTAGGCATGATCGTGATCTCGTTTGCATTTTTTGGTATTCAGTCCATTTTAGTGAGTGGCGGAGATAATGAAATTGCCGATGTTAACGGCGAACTGATATACCCTCAGCAATTACAGCAAGCTTTGGACACACAAAAGCGTCGTCTGATTTCCATGATGGGTGATCAGTTCGATCCTGCAATGCTTGATGATGAGCGTCTTGCACCCCAGGCCCTTGAGTCACTGGTTAGTCGTGTGTTGTTGATGCAATCAGCGCTGGCTTTGAAGCTTGTCATATCAGAAAACGACATCGGTGCTGTCGTTGCGGGTATGGAGCAGTTTCAGATTGATGGGGAATTCTCACCCGCGGTGTATAAGAGTGTACTCTCCAGTGCGGGCTATACCCCGAGTTATTTTAAACAGAGTCTGAGTGAGGATATGCTTCTCTCACAACTGCGCAGTGGAATTGCAGGTAGCGAATTTGTGACTTCTTCAGAGCTAGAGCTGAACTCTCATGTAATCTTGGAACAGCGTGATTTGCACTTTTTTACCGTGCCGCTAGAGAAATTTTCTTCGATTTCGCCGCCTACAGACAGCGAGATTGATTCTTATTATGCGGATCATCAAGAGGAGTTCCGTACTCAAGAGTCGCTAGATATTGATTACCTGGAGCTGACGCTCGACAATTATCGTCAACCTGTGAACGAGGCTGATATCCTGGGGGCTTATGAACAGGCTAAGCAAGAGCTTCAGTACCAAACACAAAATCGTGTGTCCCATATTCTCTTTGAGGCTGACGGTGATAGTGACGTGCAGCAACGTGTCGCAGTTGCGCAGGAGAAGCTCTCTGCCGGGATAGAGTTTTCTGATGTCGCTAAGGAGCTGTCCGACGACATTGGTTCCACAGATAAGGGAGGAGACTTGGGATATACCAGTGGTGATGCCTTCCCCGAGGAGATGGAGGCTGTGATCGCTCAGCTGGAGCCGGGGGTTGTCTCGACGCCTTTAGAAACGTCTGCAGGTACTCATTTGATTTTGGTGACAGAACGCAAGCAAGCCGAAGCGCCTAGCCTTGATGATATGCGCCTAGCGCTTGAAAATACCATTCAAGAAGACGACGCGCGGGTCACGTTACTGCTTACTGTTGAGACCCTCAGGGACTTGTCATTCAATGCAGAAAACCTCCGCAATCCTGCAAAAGAGCTCGATCTTGTGGTTAAGCAAGCCGATGCGGTTACGCGCTCTGAAGATGAAGGGTTGTTCTCCAACCCCTCTCTGTTAAGTGCGGCCTTTTCTGAGGACGTATTGTCAGCCGGGAATAACAGCGAAGTGATTGAGCTGGCCGGAGACAATTTTGTTGTGCTGAGTGTCCGCAAGCATAACGTGCCAGAGATAAAAGCGTTGTCAGTTGTGCGAGGGCAGGTTGTGGCTGCGCTGGTCGAAGAAAATGCTCGATTAGCAGTGTTGTCTGAAGCTAATCGTGCGCTGCAGGAGTTGCAAGGCGGCTGGGCCGCACAGCAGTTCACGGACGCTAACGATTATAACTTGAACGTTGAACTGGGAGTTCAGCGACGCAATACCGTGCTGTCCTCTGAAGTCCTAGGACGGACTTTCCAATTGCCGCTACCGACTGCCGACGCTACATCGATCGATTTTGTAGTGATGCCGAACGGCGATGCGGTCGTGATTGAATTGTTGAGCGTAACCGCTGGTGAGTTCAAGTCCTTGCCGAGCCAAGAGCAAGAACAGTTTCAGCAACTACTAGCTGCTGAAGCAGGACGTTTAATCAATAGCGAGTACCAGCGTGGATTGCGCGAACGCGCCAAAATATCGATTCTGTAAATCTTTTCTCTGAGGAAGGCATGCCAAAAAAGATACTGACGTTAAACCAGATGTCGCTCAAGGGCCTGGAGCGGCTTCCCCGCGACTGTTATGAGGTCGCAACCGAGTTCGCACACCCAGATGCGATACTATTGCGCAGTTACAAGCTTCAAGAGCCGGACATTGCAGCATCCGTTTTGGCTATAGCGCGCGCCGGTGCTGGTGTGAATAATATTCCAGTGGCAGCCTGTACCGCTCGAGGTATCCCCGTATTTAACTCTCCTGGAGCTAATGCTAATGCCGTTAAAGAATTGGTGGCTACAGGCTTATTGCTCGGCTCACGTGGTGTTATCGACGGCATTGATTATGTTCGCACACTGCATGGTATTCAGGACGAAGGCGAACTGAATAGAATGCTTGAGGATCATAAAAAGAAATTCAAAGGAAGTGAGTTGGTCGGTAAGACGCTCGGAGTCGTCGGGCTTGGCGCTATCGGATCCTTGGTTGCGGAGATGGGATTAACCTTGGGTATGAAGGTTATCGGCTTTGATCCAGCCCTGTCTGTGGAGGCTGCATGGCGATTGTCCAGCCAGGTTCTAAAGGCAGACACCTTGTCCGCATTGTTCGCACGATGTGATTACATTAGTCTACATTTGCCCGTCTTGGATTCAACTCGGGGGTTGGTCAATGCAGAATTGTTAGGTGTGATGCAACCTGGAGCCTGCCTGCTTAACTTTGCACGGCAAGAGATCGTAGATCACACGGCACTATTACAATCACTGGAAAACGGCCAATTGCGTAAATACATCGCTGATTTTCCGACGCCAGATCTGATTCCCCGTGATGATGTGATTCTAATGCCGCATATTGGGGCAAGTACGGATGAGGCCGAAGAAAACTGCGCCATCATGGCCGCTGAGCAGTTGCGAGACTTCCTTGAAAACGGCAACGTTCGTAACTCGGTTAATTTCCCGGCTTTGCAGCTGGAGCGCGTAAGCGGTTGCCGTTTATCGCTGACCAATGAGAATATCCCCAAGGTTCTCGGCAATGTCCTCTCTATTTTAGCCGACGAAAACATTAATGTTATCGACATGTTAAATAAGAGTCGCGATGAGCTCGCGTATAATTTGATTGATATTGGCACGCGACCTGAGACCGCTGTATTAGAAAAAATGCGTGCATTGGATGGCGTTATCAACGTCCGCCTGATCGGAGACGACTCTAGCCTCGCCGGTCATTAGACACCACAGGTCAAAATATGAAAGCGCCACTTGAATCTCTGGAGACCCAAGTCAAATCCGGTCGAGATTATGAGTCCCCACCACTGCATCTGTGGCACCCGCCCTTAAGTGGTGATATTTCGATTCGTATTGATGCGCAGGGCGACTGGTATCACGATGGCTCTAAAATCGAGCGTCAGTCGCTTGTCAACTTGTTCGCTAGCATTCTCAGACGTGAAGAGGACAGTCAATACTACCTTGTAACCCCTACTGAGAAGTGGCGTATCGAGGTTGCCCTGCACCCTTTGTTTATTATCGATTTCGATGTTCAGGTGGTGGAGGGTGTGCAATACCTGAAGGCGACGTTAAAGACTGGCAGGGTGGTTATGGTGGGTGAGGAGTTCCCACTGTTTCTTGATCCGACTGTTGGAGATATAGCGGCAATGACGCTCGCTCATGGACTCACGGCGCTGTGCGCACGCCCTGCCTGGTATAGGTTGGTGGGGCTGGCGACCACAGTCGATGGAACTGAGGTTATCGCGTCTGGCACCTATACCTTCAGGCTTGGAGCCGGCTAAAGGTCAATATCCATGTCGTCATGTAAGGCGGCTACATGTTGGGGTAATTAGGTCCTCCAAAGCCCTCTGGTGTTATCCAGACAATGTTTTGTGATGGATCCTTGATGTCACAGGTCTTGCAGTGCACGCAGTTCTGGGCGTTGATTTGAAAGCGCTGACCTGCGGCGTCTTCGACGATCTCATAAACACCGGCTGGGCAATAGCGCTGTGCAGGCTCATCGTAGAGAGGCAAATTCTTTGCGATAGGGACACCGGGGTCAATGAGCGTGAGATGGCAGGGCTGATCCTCTTCATGGTTAGTGTTGGACAAGAAGACCGAGGACAGACGATCGAAACTGATGATGTTATCAGGCTTTGGGTATACAATTTTTTTACATTCCGCGGCAGGTTTCATCACCGCGTAATCTGGCCTAGCATCATTAAGTGTGAAAGGCAGTTTGCCGCCAAAGATGTTCTGGTCAATCCACACCATGCCTGCTCCGGCTAAAAGGCCAAATTTGTGCATGAAACCAGAAAAATTACGGGTAGTGTAAAGTTCTTCGTGCAGCCAGGAAGCAGCTGTTTTCTGCGCATAGGACTGCAGGTCTGCGGGCGCGGAATCTCCCTGACTAAGCGCCTCAAACACGGCCTCTGCAGCGAGCATGCCACTCTTCATTGCGGTGTGGTTGCCTTTGATTTTAACGCTGTTCAATGTCCCCGCATCACACCCTATGAGCAGTCCCCCCGGGAAGTGCATTTTAGGTAAGGAGTTGAACCCACCTTTTGTAATCGCGCGGGCACCATAGATTAGACGGGTACCCCCCTCGAGATACTTGACGGTCTCAGAGTGATGTTTCCAGCGCTGGAACTCTTCGAAAGGGCTCATATGTGGATTGCTGTAGTTCAGGTCAGCGATCAGGCCTATGTACAATTGATTGTTCTCGGCGTGGTACATGAACGCCCCTCCGCTGGAATTACTTTCACTCAGCGGCCAGCCAAGGCCATGAATAACGAGTCCTTCTTCATGCTTTTCAGGGGGAATTTCCCATATTTCCTTAATGCCGATGCCATAGTGTTGAGGGTCCTTGCCATCATCTAGCGAAAACTTCTCAATCAGTTGCTTCCCGAGATGTCCGCGGCAACCTTCGGCAAATAAGGTATATTTTGCATGCAGCTCCATGCCTGGCATATAGCTGTCTTTATGCTCGCCGGCAGCACTTATACCCATGTCACCTGTAGCGATACCCTTGACCCGTCCGTCCTCATGATAGAGGATCTCGGCCGCAGCGAACCCGGGATAGACCTCTACCCCCAGTCCTTCAGCCTGCTCTGCCAGCCAGCGGCAGACGTTGCCCATGGAGACAATGTAATTGCCTTCATTGTGAGTCGGCTTGGGGATCATAAAATTTGGCAGCTTGATGGCACTTTTTTGGCTCAGGTAGAAGAAAAACTTGTCACCTTTTACCTTGGTTTTGATCGGCGCAGCCAACTCTTCCCAATTGGGGAAGAGTTCATTGAGTGCACGGGGTTCGAGCACTGCACCGGACAGTATATGGGCTCCGACCTCTGAGCCTTTTTCGACGACGCAGACGGTTATTTCTTGGTCTTTTTCCTTTGCCAGCTGCATAATCCGACAGGCCGCAGACAAGCCTGATGGGCCAGCGCCTACGATTACAACATCGAACTCCATTGATTCACGTTCCACTGCGCTGTCCTCTCGTTGTCATTCTGGGGCCAGTGTCTTGGCCCGATCTCTGGAAGGGCCGTAAGTATATAATTTTTAACGATTAGAAACTATAAACGTGGTGAATAGAGGAAATACAGCGCAAGATTGACGCTAGGCCCTTTGACAGCTTTTATGGGTCTTGACCCCGCGCATATTTATGGGCAACATACCTCGCCAAGTTAGCTAGGGCTTAGTGTTACGTAACGCTGCAGCCACTTCAAACCACCTGAAAATCTATGGAGAATCCATGAAGGTTCTTGTTGCCGTTAAGCGCGTTGTTGATTACAACGTCAAAGTCCGCGCCAAAGCCGATGGTACTGATGTTGATCTCAATAACGTCAAAATGTCCATCAACCCATTTTGCGAAATTGCTGTCGAAGAGGCAGTGCGCCTGAAAGAGGCCGGTATTGCTACCGAAGTCATCGCCGTTTCAGTTGGCAGCAAAAGCTGTCAAGAGCAGATACGTACTGCGTTGGCGCTTGGTGCTGATCGAGGCATACAGGTCGAAACTGAGGGCAAAGTGGAGCCGTTAGTTGTCGCCAAATTGTTAAAAGCGGTTGTTGATAAAGAACAGCCGCAGTTAGTCATCCTGGGCAAGCAGTCCATTGATGGCGATAATAATCAGACAGGACAAATGCTGGGCGCGTTGGCGAATATGGGCCAGGGCACTTTTGCTTCCAAAATCGTCGTTGAGGGCGATAAGGTTAATGTCATCCGTGAAATTGATGGTGGTTTACAGACAGTTAGTCTTAATCTGCCCGCTATAGTGACGACCGACCTTCGCCTTAACGAGCCGCGTTATGCCTCGTTACCTAACATTATGAAGGCTAAGAAGAAGCCACTGGATGTCTATACGCCTGATGATTTGGGTGTTGCGGTGACGTCTCATATCACTCAGATAAAAGTGGAGGCGCCAGCAGAGCGTAAGGCTGGCATCAAGGTGAAGGATGTGGAAGAGTTGGTCGATAAACTGAAGAACGAGGCGAAGATAATATCATGAGTACTCTGGTAATTGCGGAACACGACAACAATAGCCTGAAGGTGTCCACCCTCAACGCTGTGGCTGCGGCTCAGGTTATGGGCGGCGAGATTGATATACTGGTAGCGGGTGCCAATTGTGGCGCGGTTGCCACAGCGGCTGCGGCTGTTCCAGGGATTGGTAAAGTGTTGGTCGCCGACAATGCAGTCTATGAGCATCAGCTCGCTGAGAACGTTAGCCTGTTGATCGCCGAGGTTGCGGCCGGCTACGACAATATACTGGCTCCCGCCACGCCAAACTGTAAGAATTTTTTACCGCGCGTAGCGGCTCTGCTGGATGTTGCACAGATCTCTGATATTACCTCAGTAGAATCCGCTGACACCTTTCAGCGGCCTATCTATGCCGGTAACGTCATAGCTACGGTGCAGAGTTCTGATGCCAAAAAGGTGATTACAGTGCGCACCACCGCGTTCGACGGTGTGGCTGCCGAGGGTGGGTCCGCTGTTATCGAAGCGCTGGATGCGGTGCATGACGCAGGTACATCTTCCTTCGTAGGAGAGGAGGTTGTGGTATCCGAACGTCCTGAACTGACAGCTGCCTCGATCGTTATTTCCGGTGGTAGAGGCATGCAAAACGGTGAAAACTTCAAGCTACTTGATGGCATTGCCGACAAGCTTGGTGCCGCGATTGGTGCCTCGCGAGCGGCGGTTGACGCAGGGTTTGTTCCCAATGATATGCAGGTTGGCCAGACCGGTAAAATCGTAGCCCCTGACTTATATATAGCGGTTGGCATTTCAGGCGCGATTCAGCATTTGGCGGGCATGAAGGACTCCAAAGTGATCGTGGCGATTAACAAGGACGAGGACGCGCCTATTTTTCAGGTAGCGGATTACGGCCTAGTAGCAGATCTGTTTGATGCATTGCCTGAGTTGGAAGCACAACTTTAGGCAACATACCATCTTTGCCAAAACCGGCCTTCGCGGCCGGTTTTTTTTCGTCTTTAATTAGTCCCGCCGCAGATGATCTGAGATCGCAATAGGGGTAGGGTAGTTCAGTACTACGATATAAGAGGACACTAGAAGCGTAATAATCGTAGTGGCCTGAATCAACAGAGAGGCCTGCTCGGATATGAGGGCCCCACCTATGGCCACGTAAGCGATAAGCAGGGAGAACTCGCTCGCCTGCCCCAGCCGGAAGCCTAGATCCCACCCCATGCTACGTTCTTCACTCACGCCTTTTAACAAGTAGCGGTACACCACCGGTTTCAGGCATAGCACCAACGCGGAAAGTAATATGGCGGGGACGAGTACCTGGTACAGCAGGGCAAGATTGAACCTAGCGCCTACAGAGAAAAAGAATAGAATTAGGAAAAAGTCACGCAATGGCTTCAAGTTGATTGCGATGTACTGGGAAATCGGACTCGTCGCAATTGTGACGCCTGCAATAAAGGCACCGATTTCAGCCGAAAGTCCCAGAGCGCTAGCAGCCTCTGCCATTCCAAGACACCAGCCTATCGCTAAAAGAAAAATATATTCGTGAAAGCTATCGAAGCGGGTGATCAGCGGTAGCAACACAAAACGCACGATTAATAATGCAGCTCCAGCCAGTAGAGGGAGGCTTAGTAGAGAAACCGTCAGCGTGGTGCCCATGCTGTCGCCTGAATTAGCACTCAGTAAAACCATAAGTACAATAATGGCCAGAAGATCCTGCAACAATAAGAGACCAATCATCAGTTCGCCGATGTGGCGATGGTGCAGAACGGTCGTGGGTAGGAGCTTGATACCTATGATGGTTGACGAGAACATCATTGCCGCACCAATAACAAGGCTATCGATGATGGAGTATCCGAAGAGGTACGCCACCGCGCACCCGCCCAATAGGAAAATACACGAGCTGAACACTGCAACCACTACGGACTTTCGCAGGGTCACCCACAAGGCTTGTGGCTGCATATCCAGGCCAAGCAGGAACAGGAGAAAAATAATACCCACATGGCCGATATCTGTGAGCAGGTCGAGGTCGGTGACCAAGGATAAGCCATAGGGTCCAATGCAGGCACCTAACGCGATGTACGCAATAATCAGGGGTTGACGAGTGTACAGGGCCAAGGAGGCGAATACGGCTGCCCCAGTGAATATCAGGAAAAATGAAAAGGTAATGCTACTGAAGTCCATTTATCGTGCTTCCGCCTTAGCCTTATTGTCAGTGTAAACAAACCCGCGGCAGATAGAAACGTAGGAGGTGTTTATGACCGGCGGCGAAAAAGTGGAAGCGGCTGGTCGATGGCGGCTTGGTAGTGTTCAGTAAAATCCCTCAGGCTTGTCAGGGCCGCATTTAGATCTGAATCATCTGCCATCTGAAAAGCATCGAAGCCACAACGCTGCAGGTAGGTTAGCTGATCGCGGATAAAGTGTCCGCTGGCACGCAGTTCACCCTGGTAGCCATGTTCGCGCGCGTCACGTGCGTACGAGAACCCTCGGCCATCGGTAAAAACAGGGAAATTAATCACTAATAAGTCAATTTTCTCGAGGGCGTCGAACAGAGGAGTAGGTTCCTGGCCGGGCTCCAATTGTACCGCACTGCCATCTTTGTCGGCGAGATCTTGCCATTGTTCGAGGCTGCAAATCTGGCCATGTTCTGGCACCGAGCAGTCTGGATCTATAGGCTGCCATGTGTCGTCGATGATGTTGCCATGCTTAATAAGCCTGCGCATATGCTCGCTCCTTGAACGGGTGGATCCCTACACGACGGTAGGTATCGAGAAAGCTCTCGTCTTCTTCGCGCAATGTCACATAGGTGGAAAGGATCCTGTCGATGACCTCTGGGACGTCTTTTTGTTTGAACGATGGCCCTAAAATCTTACCGATAGACGCATCTTTTGCCTGATTACCACCCAAACAAATTTGATAAAACTCTTGGCCCTTTTTGTCTACCCCCAAAATGCCAATCTGACCAACATGATGGTGACCACAGGCATTCATACAGCCACTGATATTGAGCTCCAGTGGCCCGAGGTCATAGACATAGTCCAGATCATCAAAGCGTGTCTGGATGGCCTCTGCGATCGGGAGTGACTTGGCGTTTGCCAGCGAGCAGTAGTCGCCGCCGGGACAACAAATAATGTCAGTGAGGTATCCAATATTTGGGGTGGCTAACCCTGCTACTTGCAGTCTTTGCCAGAGTGCGTAGAGGGCAGAAACCTGAACGTCTCCCAACACCATATTTTGTTGGTGTGTACTTCGAATCTCACCGAAGGAGTACAGGTCTGATAGCTCCGCGAGCAGTTCGAGTTGTTCGGCCGTGATGTCTCCTGGTGCGAAGCCTGTTGCTTTTAGTGATAGCGTGACTATCCGATAACCCGGCAAACGGTGGTCTTGAGTATTTCGCGTGATCCAATTAGCGAAGATCGGATCTCGCGTGCAATCTTGTTCGAGATCAAACATGGCCAGAGTGCTGTCTAGTGCCAGGTAACTAGGGTCGCGGAAGAATGAGCGAGCCCTTATTATTTCTTCCTCAGTGAGGGTGGATGGGCCATCCTTTAGTGCAGTCCACTGTTGCTCCACCGCCTCTCGGAAGGCATCGATACCCATGGCCCTGACCAAAATCTTAATACGTGCTTTGTACTTGTTATCTCGACGCCCGTGTTGGTTATAGACTCGCAGGACCGCTTCCAGGTAGGTCAGCAAATGCTTTTTGTCCAGCCATTCACAGATGACAGAGCCAATTGCGGGTGTGCGTCCCAGACCGCCACCGACGAGAATTTTAAGACCGATTTCGCCGTCGTCATCGGCTACCAGCTCGATCCCGATATCGTGATAGTGGATGGCGGCACGGTCCTGAGTGGAGCCGCACACCGCGATTTTAAATTTTCGTGGCAGGAAGGCAAATTCGGGATGCAAAGTCGACCACTGTCGAATGATTTCACAATAGGGGCGGGGATCCTCCAGTTCATCAGAGGCGACCCCTGCGAACTGGTCAGTGGTGGTATTGCGAATACAGTTGCCGCTGGTTTGAATGGCATGCATCTGCACCGTCGACAGCTCGGCAAGGATGTCGGGAACTTCCTCCAGCAGAGGCCAGTTCAACTGCACATTTTGTCGCGTGCTGATGTGGACATAACCTTTATCATAGGTTCTGGAAATATCGGCTAATTTGCGCAACTGGCTACTGTTCATCAGGCCGTAGGGTACGGCGATCCGCAGCATCGGAGCCAAGCGCTGCAGGTACAGGCCGTTTTGTAGGCGTAGAGGTAAAAACTCCCCATCAGTAATCTCGCCAGCCAGAAAGCGGGTGGTTTGATCGCGAAACTGGGCTACGCGCTCATCAATAATCTTCTGGTCATGTTGGTCGTAAACGTACATCTACAGTTCCTGAATCTAGGCGGGAATACCATCGATCGGCAGTCTAAAGTGAGCTACTTTATCAGAAAAATGGGCCCAATAAATAGTCATAATATTCATAAGGTTAGATTCAATAATTACGAGTTTGTATGAATTGAACCGCGGCGCGCTAAGTGCTTGGGATTGCTGCGATTGCTGTTATAATGCTACCTCAATACACATATTTTGCTGGAGTAATGAATGTCTGACCCCTTAAATTCAGAGCGCGACGAAGATGGCGTTGTCGACGCTACTGCGGTGACCGCGGTCATTGCCATTGCGGTCTTCGCTATGTACCTGTGGCTGTCCGGCATGCCCTCCTAATTCTTTTAAAGAAGCGAACTGGGCGCTTTATTTAGCAGCGCCTGTCACCACCATCTGAACAACAGTCACTACGGAGCCAATAAATAGCAGGGTAAATACTACGCCGGCTGCAACAAATATACCTATATGGCCCTGTTTGAAGTCACGCTCCCTGTTCTTACTACTCTGCACCCCCAAGGCCGCAGCAAGTACGCTTCCGATAACCTGGAATGGATTCAGTTTTTGCTTATCATGCTGGGTATCGGAAGGGTCATGATCGTTATCACCCATACAATACTCCTATTAATAGTTTAGGTTCGGACGCAGCCAGCGCTCTGTAACGTCGATGGATTCATTTTTACGAAGGGCAAGGTCTTCCACTTGGTCCTTGCCAATTTTCCCCACCGCAAAGTAACGAGACTCTGGGTGAGAAAAGTAGAAGCCGCTGACCGACGATGCAGGCGTCATAGCGAAATTCTCCGACAGGCTCACATCACAAGCGTTAGTGGCTGTCTCTTATACACATCTCCGAGCCCACGAGACAAGAGGCAATCTCG
>OJHF01000081.1_pt1 | contig 30360 bp, 29 predicted proteins | sample 1594891 | NCBI WGS metagenome assembly OJHF01 (sample SAMN05416737, study PRJEB24817) | seawater metagenome | isolation source: Sea water | place: Canada:Atlantic | collected 2013-07 | reverse complement strand
TCGTGGGCTCGGAGATGTGTATAAGAGACAGGTAAAGAAGGCCTCGCCCAGCAAAGGTGTGATTCGCGAGGATTTTAATCCCGCACAGATTGCCAACAGCTACCGTGAGGGCGGCGCCTGTTGTCTTTCGGTGCTGACTGACAGGGACTTTTTCCAAGGTAGTGAAACGTATCTCGAGCAGGCGCGATCAGCCTGCGATTTACCTGTATTGCGTAAGGACTTCACTGTGGATCCTTACCAGGTGGTAGAGGCCCGAGCCTTTGGTGCAGATGCTGTGTTGCTGATTGTGGCTGCGCTCGCGGATGAGCAAATGCGTGAATTGGCGCAGGCTGCCGCTGAGATGGGGCTGGATGTGTTGGTAGAGGTACATGATCGCGCGGAGCTGGAGCGAGCCCTTGAGCTGGCAACACCACTGATTGGCATTAATAACCGCGATTTGCATAGTTTTGAAACATATCTGGAAACAACCTTAGACCTGTTGCCGTATATTCCTGCTGATCGATTGGTGATTACCGAGAGCGGCATTCACACGGCTGTCGATGTGGCTCTGATGCGCGATGCTGGTGTGCAGTCTTTTCTGGTGGGGGAGGCGTTTATGCGGGCTGAAGAGCCTGGTCAGAAATTGCGCGAGTTGTTTTTCTGAGCGCTTTGGGATTACGGCAATTGTGTTTTGTGTCGGGCTAGGCATTGACTCTTTATTTTTAGGGTTTCGAACACACGCCCCAGCGCTTCAATGACCGCGGGTCAGTAAAATCCACTTTGTTATGCTAAGATTCCGCGCGTTTTTAATACAGGAAGATGTGTTTAATGAAAGCGACAGTAAAGTGGGCTGACGGTGCTATGTTTGTGGGTGAGTCCGGCAGTGGACACACCGTTGTGATGGATGGGCCGGAAGACCTCGGCGGTCGCAATCTTGCGGCTCGCCCAATGGAAATGCTGCTTCTGGGGACCGGGGGCTGTTCGATCTATGATGTGTTGACCATGCTGAAGAAGTCGCGTCAGCAGGTGGTGGACTGCCGCGTGGAGTTGGACGCGCAGCGGGCTGATGCAGTGCCCGCGGTCTTTACGCAGATCAATATGCATTTTGTCGTTATCGGGGTTGGACTCAAAGAGAGTCACGTAAAGCGGGCGGTGGAGCTTTCTGCCGAAAAATATTGCTCTGCATCTATCATGCTGGGTGCTGCTGGCGTAGAAATTACCCACAGTTATGAGATCGTGGAGTTTGCTCCGGTAGTATAGGCTATATTCAGAGCAGGTCTCAAAGAATGCCTGCGTCGTCGACGAGTACCCTTGTAGAATATTGGAGATACGAAAAAATCCCGTTAAATTCGATAGCTTGTCCGGGTCATCAGCAGCGATAACGCACTCATGGCTTGTTTTATTGGTCGGGGGAAATCCATACCACCGGCTTCCAGCGCATTATCACCATGGCGTTGTTCATCCTCCAGCATCTGCTGCAGAATCAACGAGGATTTTCGATCCTCGTCGGGTAATTGTTTGAGATGGTCGCGCAGATGACTACAGACCTGCTCTTCCGTTGCGGCTACAAATCCTAGGCTCACTTTATCGCCGATTGCACCCGCGATTGCGCCGAGCGCAAAGGACATGCCGTACCACGCTGGATTCAGGTAACTGGCGCGGCTATCCAGTTCTCGCAAGCGTTCTTCGCACCACACTAGATGGTCGACTTCTTCCAGTGCAGCCTGCTGCATTTCATCGCGTACCGCGGGCAATTTCGCGGTTAGTGCCTGCCCCTGATACAGTGCCTGAGCACAGACCTCTCCCGTGTGGTTAACCCGCATCAATCCCGCCACGTGCTTGCGCGCTGGCTCTGAGAGTTCTGATTCTAGGTGACCTTGCGAGGGTGATGGCCGACTGGCGTGATTGCCACGGCTGGTGATGGTTTTGATTACCGAGTCTGCTTCGCCGATGAGTTTGTCTAGTAAGGAGAGGTGTCGTTCTTGCATGGTAGATTTCTGTCTGGGTATTTATGCTAGCTATTATAGCGCGCTATGGCGCGCCAACCAATGTCCGTGCGCAGGGTCATGCCGTCCCAGCTAATAGTTTCCGCCGCCGCATAGCAAGCGCGTTGCGCGCTGGCAATATCGTCACCCAGTGCCGTGACGCATAGGACGCGACCGCCACTGGTAACAATCCCTTGTTCACTGTGTGCAGTGCCTGCGTGAAACACTTTAATGTCATCACTGTGCACGGTATCGAGCCCATTGATCAGGGCTCCTTGAGTATAGTCCGCTGGGTAGCCGCCGGCGGCGAGGACGACTCCTATGGCACACCGTTCATCCCACTGAGCGTCGGTTTTCTCCAGAGTGCCGTCCAGAGCGGCGTCACATAATTTCACCAGGTCCGATTGCAAGCGCATCATAATGGGCTGGGTTTCAGGGTCGCCAAAGCGGCAGTTGTATTCGATGACCCGGGGGTTACCATCGGCGTCAATCATTAGACCCGCATAGAGGAATCCTGTGTAGTTATTGCCTTCTGCAGCCATGCCTGCAACCGTGGGCAAAATCACCTGATCCATGATCCGCTGGTGTACCACTGCATCCACCACTGGGGCGGGTGAGTAGGCACCCATGCCGCCAGTATTGGGCCCTGTGTCGCCCTCGCCGATGCGTTTATGGTCCTGACTGGTGGCCATGGGTAGTACATGGCGGCCGTCAACAATAACAATAAAGCTGGCCTCCTCGCCGGGTAGGAATTCCTCGATCACCACGCGGCAGCCAGCCTCACCAAACGCGTTGCCAGAGAGCATGTCGGTGACCGCTTCCTCTGCCTGTGCCAGCGTTTCTGCGACAATGACGCCCTTGCCTGCTGCCAGCCCATCTGCCTTTACCACAATTGGGGCCCCCTGTTCTCGGAGGTAGGCGAGAGCCGGTTCCAGTTCTGTGAAGTTGCCGTACGAGCCAGAAGGGATGTTGTGCCGTGCTAGGAAATCTTTGGTGAATGCCTTGGAGCCTTCCAGCTGGGCTGCGCCTTTGCTTGGACCGAAACAGCGCAGGTTACGTGCCTGGAAGTAGTCTACGATACCTTCAACTAAGGGTGTTTCGGGCCCTACGATAGTCAGACCGACCTTATTGCTCTCGGCGAAATCGGCGAGGGCGCTAAAGTCCATCGTGTCGATGGCGACGTTTTCAAGCCCCGCTTCCTTGCCGGTACCCGCATTGCCGGGAGCGACATAGACTGTCTCTACGCCCTCTGACTGGGCAGCTCTCCACGCGAGAGCGTGCTCACGACCACCGCTGCCTATGACGAGAATATTCATGCCAGTTCCCTAGTGTCTGAAGTGACGCATTCCGGTAAACACCATTGCCATACCGTGTTCATCGGCGGCGGCAATCACCTCATCGTCACGAATAGAGCCACCCGGCTGGATGATGGCCGCAATACCCGCCTGCCCGGCGTTGTCGATGCCATCACGGAAGGGGAAGAATGCGTCGGACGCCATGACTGAGCCTTGCACAGACAGTCCCGCATGCTCGGCCTTGATGGCCGCGATGCGCGCAGAGTTAATGCGGCTCATTTGCCCAGCGCCGACGCCAATAGTCTGGCCGTTCGCGGCATAGACAATGGCGTTGGATTTGACGAACTTCGCAACGATCCAGGCAAACATTAAATCCTGTAATTGTTGCTCAGTCGGCTGACACTTACTGACGACGGTCAGATCGTCCCGGGTAATCATTCCTAGGTCGCGATCCTGTATCAGCAGGCCGCCATTGACGCGCTTATAGTCAAGAGCGGGTCCGGGTGCAGACCATTCGCCACAAGAAAGCAGGCGCACGTTTTTCTTGTCCGCCACCAGTGCCGCTGCCTCTTCGCTGACGCTGGGTGCAATGATAACTTCCACAAACTGCCGCTCCACGATGCTTGCCGCTGTCTTTGCGTCCAGCTCACGGTTGAAGGCGATGATGCCGCCAAAGGCTGATTCGGTGTCTGTCGCGAAGGCCAGGTCATAGGCTTCACTGATACTTCCAGCGATCGCCACACCACAGGGGTTGGCATGTTTGACGATCACGCAGGCAGGCTGATGGAAGTTTTTGACGCACTCCAGCGCGGCGTCGGTATCCGCCACGTTGTTGTAGGACAGTTCTTTGCCCTGAATTTGGCGCGCGGTCGCAATGCCTGCTTCAGCGGGATTGGCCTCAACATAGAAGGCCGCCTGCTGGTGTGGGTTTTCGCCGTAGCGCATTTCCTGCACTTTGTGAAATTGGGCGTTGAAGGTGCGGGGGAATTTTGGCGAGCCGTCTGGCACCAGGGTGCCAAAGTGGTTGGCGATCGCACCATCATAAGCGGCGGTGTGTTCATAGGCCTTGATCGCAAGATTAAAACGACTCTCCAGGCTGGTGCTGCCGCCATTGGACTGCATCTCGCTGAGGATTTCGCCGTAATCGGAGGCATTCACCACGATGGTGACAAACGGGTGGTTCTTGGCCGCTGCGCGCACCATGGTGGGCCCACCGATGTCGATATTTTCGATGGCGTCTTCGACGGTGCAGTCAGGGTTAGCGACCGTTGCAGAAAATGGGTAGAGGTTGACCACAACCATGTCAATAGGATCGATGCCATGCGCGGCCATCACGTTGTCATCCTGCCCCCGACGGCCCAAAATGCCACCGTGTACTTTGGGGTGTAGAGTTTTGACCCGCCCATCCATCATTTCAGGGAAACCCGTGTAGTCTGCGACTTCAGTCACATCCAGTCCCAGCTCCCGTAGCAAGCGGTAGGTACCACCTGTTGATAGCAGCTCTACGCCAAGTGCGCGCAGGGCGCTGGCAAATTCTCCAATACCTGATTTGTCGGAAACGCTAATTAAGGCGCGTCTGACTTTGACGAGATCACTCATGTGTATACCGCTTCCTTAGTCTTTGTCGCTGATCAGGTTGTACTGCTTGAGTTTTTTGCGCAGTGTGCCTCGGTTAAGGCCCAGCATCAGCGAGGCCTTGGTCTGGTTGTTGCGGGTATACACCATGATTTCTGTCAGCAGCGGCGCTTCGACTTCCGCCAATACCATCTGATAAACGTCAGTAGAGAGTTGACCATCCAGTTCAGCCAGGTATTGACGTACCGATGCGGTCACTGAATCGCGCAGGTTACGGACCTCTATTGCCAGCGGGTCATTGTCATTGGCGGCGCTCACTGTGCTTGCCACCGGAACGGGTAAGTGTTCAGCCCTTGTCATGCTGCAATTTCCTTATTAAATGCGAATCCCGACAGCTGCTGTATGTAATATAGCTGCTCTTCGGGAGCTGTCAGTCGATTAAAGTGTCTGTGTTGTTCGCGCATGTCGCGGTCGGCGTTCAAATACCATCCCACGTGTTTGCGAGCGATACGCACGCCCATAAAGTCACCGTAAAACTGGTGCAGTTGTGTGACGTGTTGATGAAGAGTCGCCAGTTGCTGGGCAGGCGAGGGCGACGCGGGTATCACCCCGGTGTCTAGGTAGGTTGCTATCTGGCCGCAAAGCCATGGCCGACCTTGGGCAGCCCTGCCAATCATGACACCGGCCGCACCCGTATGCGCAATGACCTTGGCCGCCATCTGCGGGGAGTTGATGTCGCCATTGGCAAACACCGGGATATTTATCGCGGCGACAATGGCAGCAATTGTGTCGTACTCTGCGTGCCCAGTGAAGGCACAGGCACGGGTTCGACCATGGACTGCCAAGGCTGCAATGCCGGCATCTTCGGCAATGTGAGCGATGGATACGCCATTTCTAGCGCCGGGCGCGGAGCCCGTGCGAATCTTGAGGGTAACGGGCACATCTACGGCATCAATCACCGCGAGTAAAATAGATTTCACCCGTGCTTCATCGGCCAGTAGAGCCGACCCTGCCGCTTTGCGACACACTTTTTTGGCCGGGCAGCCCATATTGATATCAATAATCTGCGCGCCACGTTCAACGTTGTAGCGAGCAGTTGCCGCCATCTGTAGGGGCTCGCTGCCAGCGATCTGTACTGAGCGGGGGGCGATCTCGTGGTCGTGTTGGCTGCGCCATTGGGTCTTGGGCGAGTGACGCAAACGGGGATTGGAGCTGATCATTTCCGACACAACCAGACCCGCACCGAACTGAGAACACAGACGTCGAAATGGCAAATCGGTAACGCCCGCCATGGGTGCTAGCGCGACGCTATTAGGCAATCTGTACGATCCGATTTCTATCATGTAGTGGTGTTTGAAAGTGGGTGTCAAAAATGATCTGTTATGATACTCGGTAGGTGTGACGCGGGAAAGAAATTATGCACAAAAAAGCAGCGATTTTAACTTTTTGATTTAACGGATCGACTCGTGAGCGGCGCGCTTTCCTTGCAGACAGACCCAGCCATCTTTTTCGCCGACGATACGCAATTGCAGTCTATCTGCATAGTGTGCGCACAATGCCTCGGCTTGGTTTTGCAATAGACCGGAGAGTAGAAGCGTGCCGGAGGGTTGAAGAAAATCCAGCAAGGTGTCGGATAAGCCGATGAGAGGTCCGGCAAGAATATTGGCGACGACGACCTCGGCTCGCTGCTTCCAGGCTTTGTGGTCTACGTCGTTTGGAAATGCCACCGGCAGATTTTCTGGTGCAATGTTATTGCGCGCTGCATTATCTTGGCAGGCAGCCAGAGCCTGTGGATCGTTATCTACCCCCAGTGCCAAAGCGGCACCTAATTTCAGCGCGGCCACTGCAAGGATGCCAGACCCACAACCGTAATCGACCACGGTTTGTCCTGTCAGTGGCATGCTGTCCAGTTGCTGCAGACACATGGCAGTAGTGGGGTGAGTTCCTGTGCCAAAGGCTAGGCCGGGATCCAGTAGCAGGTTCACCGCGTTCGGATTAGGGGGTTCAAGCCAGCTAGGGCATACCCAAAGACGTTGTCCAAACTGCATAGGTCGGTAGTGTTGCATCCACTCGCGTTCCCAGTCTTTATCTTCCAGGATTTCCACCCGTGGGTTGGCCCCTTGCAGCAAACTATCAGGGAGTGCCTGCAATATAGGGTCCATCTTTGTGTCCGCCGGATAGAGTGCTGTAAGGCGCGTCTGGTTCCATAGAGGCGTTTCCCCCACGCCGGGTTCCAGCAGGGGCTGATCGGCATTGTCTTCCAGGGTGACCGCGACAGCACCCGCCTCCAGGAGTAGGTCTTCCAGTTCAGCGACATCCGCGCGCGCGCTGTCCAGCCGCAGTTGCAGCCACGTCAAAACGACATTCCGACGCGAGCGATAGCGAGGGGCTGAGTGAGCACTAGGATTGTGCGGCTAAGAAGAGGATAAAAATGAAATAATCTACTGTGCTAGCTTGCTTTCAAGGTAGTGAATACTCACTCCTCCTGCCTTGAATGCTGCATCGCGCACTAAGTCTCTATGCAATGGCGTATTCGTGCGGATACCCTCTACCACCAGCTCGTCTAGTGCTACGCGCATTCTGGCCAGCGCAATGTCTCGGTTTTCGCCGTAGGAAATTATCTTGGCAATCAGGGAGTCATAATAAGGCGGTACGGTGTAGCCATCGTAAAGGTGCGAGTCCACTCTCACGCCGGGGCCGCCGGGTGCATGAAACGTCGTTACCATACCCGGGCATGGCATGAAGGTCTTTGCGTCTTCTGCATTGATGCGACACTCAAAGGCGTGCCCACGAAATTGAACCTCGCTCTGCTTGAGTGATAGCGGCAGGCCACTGGCGATGCGCAGTTGCTCCTGAACGATATCCACGCCGGTGATCATCTCAGTAACGGGGTGCTCAACCTGAACCCGCGTGTTCATTTCAATAAAGTAGAAGTCCCCCCCCTCATACAGAAATTCAAAGGTGCCGGCACCGCGGTAGCCGATATCAATACAGGCTTTAACGCACGACTGGGCCACTGCATCGCGCGCGTCCTGCGGGATTGCGGGCGCGGGCGCTTCCTCCATGACTTTCTGGTGCCGACGCTGCAATGAGCAGTCCCGGTCACCCAAATGGATGGCGTTACCCTGGCCATCGGCCAGTACTTGAATCTCCACATGGCGAGGTGTTTGCAGAAATTTCTCTAGGTAGACGACATCAGAGCCGAATGCCGCCGCCGCCTCAGTTTGAGTGAGCTGTATTGCGCTGAGTAGCCCCTCTGCACTGTGCACAACACGCATTCCGCGACCGCCACCGCCGGCGGCGGCTTTGATAATAACCGGATAACCTATGCGCTGCGCAACCTCAAGACTGTGTGCAGTGTTCTCTGTCAGTGGCCCATCAGAGCCAGGCACGGTGGGAACTCCTGCCTGTTTCATCGCCTGAATGGCGGAAACTTTGTCTCCCATGAGTCTGATTGTGTCAGCCGTAGGGCCAATAAATATGAAACCACTTTTCTCTACTTGATCAGCAAAATCAGCATTTTCTGCTAGGAATCCGTATCCGGGGTGGATAGCGGTTGCTCGTGTGACCTCCGCAGCACTAATAATCGCAGGGACATGGAGGTAGCTCTCGGCAGACGATGCGGGCCCGATACAGACGGCTTCGTCTGCCAGCAGTACGTGCTTGAGCTCTCGGTCCGCCTTGGAATGCACGGCAACTGTCTGGATTTCCAGTTCCTTACAGGCTCGCAGGATGCGCAGCGCTATCTCACCACGGTTTGCGATGAGTACTTTTTCCAATATGGGCATGCTTTGTTCCTTTGCTTGTCGCTGGTCTAGCTGGACTTACACGATGCAGAACAGAGGCTGGTCGAACTCGACCGGTTCGCCGCTTTCAACCAGAATAGTCTCGACGGTACCCGCTTTGTCCGCCTCGATCTGGTTCATCATCTTCATTGCCTCAACAATGCAAACGATGTCACCGACCTTCACTGTCTGACCCACTTCAACAAAGGACGCTGAGGTGGGTGAGGGTGAGCGGTAAAAGGTGCCTACCATCGGTGATGTGAGCATATGGCCGGCACTGATGGCAGCAGGTGCAGGTGCTGCTGGCGCGACGGGTGCCTGCGGAGCCGGTGCTGGAGCGGAATAAACTGGCGGGGCATACACTGGCGGAGCATAAGCTGGAGCCGCTTGTGCTGCCATTGCTAAGGCTTTGGCACCATTACGACTGATGCGCACTGACTCCTCGCCTTCTTTAATTTCGATCTCGTCGATGTTGGACTCTTCCAGCAATTCGATCAGTTTTTTGACTTTGCGAATGTCCATAGTGCAATCTCTTCGATAAAATTTAGGGTTGTTCCAACTGTGTTAAAGCGGCTTGTAATCCGAGTTCATAGCCCTGAGCACCTAATCCGCAGATAACACCTTGTGCGATATCGGAAAAGTAGGAATGCTGCCTAAACGTCTCCCTGGCATGGGTGTTGGATAGATGGATCTCAATAAAGGGAATATTCACTGCTGCCAGTGCGTCCCGCAGTGCAACGCTAGTGTGGGTGAAGGCGGCAGGGTTGATTAGGATAAAGTCGACGCCCTCTTGACGTGCAGCCTGAACCCGCTCGACCAGTTCGTATTCGGCATTGCTTTGCATTGACAATAGCCGGTGGCCGCGCTCGTGCGCGAGTTGCTCGAGGCGCAGATCGATGTCGGTCAGGGCGGTAGTACCATAGATATCGGGTTCACGACCTCCCAATAGGTTCAGGTTGGGGCCATGCAGTACTAGAATGCTCGCCATTTGGATGGCTCTCTCCGGTGAGGGCTCAATTAAAACAAAGTCTGGCGTAATTTGTCGAAACTGTCCACGAGTTTTCCTGTTTATGCGACTTTTGTCTACTTATCCCCGCCAAATTGAAGACGTTAGACGGTTTTTGCGCTTTCAATCTGTCGTGCTGGAACTGCAGGTACGGTGCTAACGCTCATCTACTTGAAGTAATGTAAATATCGCTATTGTCTTAAAAAATGGCACTAATATCCGAGTTTTTCTCGGATACGGCTTGCAACGCGTCCAATACGGTCTGTGCGGTTAATATTTGCGGCAGAATCAATGGTGCTTCTGAGGTATCAGCGGCGTACATCAGGTACAGGGGAATACCGTTACGGTCATATTTTTTCAGCAGCGCGGCGATGTCAGCGTTCCGATTAGTCCAGTCGGCAACCATATAGACGACTCCGTAGTCAGCAAAGGCCTGCACCATGTCGTCCGTGAGCAGTACAGCCGTCTCATTGGCGATGCAGGTGATGCACCAGTCGGCTGTAACATCCACGAATACTGGATTCCCAGCATTGCGCTGCGCAGCCACTGCCGGCTCTGACCAGACGAGTTTTCCCTGCGAAAGTTGCGCCGCGTCACTGCTGCGGACATCCAGGTCCCGCATTGAGCCCAGACTGACTGCGGCGGCCAGGCAGGCCAGCGCGAGCACTTTGCGCCACCAACTGTGCTGCCACAGCCAAAGTCCAAGGGCCAGCATGAGTGCGCCACTGAGCGCTGCTGTCATGGTGTTTACCCCGGTTTGTCTCCCCGCCACCCACAACAACCAGATAGCGGTCGCGTAGAGTGGAAAAGCCAGTAACTGCTTGAGTGTATCCATCCAAGCTCCGGGTTTCGGCATCAGTGCACGTGCGGCTCCGCTGTAGCTGAAAAGTAGCAGAGGTGCCGCCATGCCGGCGCCTAGAGCGGCAAAGACCAGTAAGCCTATCTGTGGCGGCTGACTAACGGCAAATCCCAGGGCTGTCCCCATAAACGGGGCGGTGCAGGGGCTGGCTACTATTACAGCCAGCACGCCGGTAAAGAAGCTGCCGCTGAGTCCGCCTCGATTCGCCAGCCCACTGCCGGTGTTCATGAGGTTGCTCCCCATTTCCACCATACCTGATAGGGACAGGCCCATAGCGATGAATAGGTATGCCAAAGCAATCACAAAGGCCGGTGATTGGAGCTGGAAACCCCAGCCGATTGCACTTCCAGCCTGCTGCAGCGCAAGCAGCAATGCCGCTACGAAAACGAAGCTACTAATCACTCCTGCGGTGTAGATCCAGCTGTGCAGGTGCCGGTCATGGTCTGTGCTGCGGGCGAAACTCAATACTTTTAGAGACAGTATAGGAAACACACAGGGCATTAGATTAAGAATGGCACCACCCGCAAAGGCCAGCAGCAACATGTATAACAGTCCGTCGCCGGTGGAGGATTCCTGCGTTGTGGTGACCAGTGTTGAGGCACCCACTGTTTGCGCCTTTTTGTTGGGCAACATCACTGGCGTTACAGTGCCGTTGCTGAAGTCCAGGTCGTAGTTCTGGTTGTAGGGCGGGTAGCATAGGCCGGCGTCGGCACACCCCTGTGAGGTCACCGACAAGGTGCCTCGTTCGATGACCTGCTGTACTTGTAAGTTGATATCGGCGTTGTGGTAGTAAACCTGTACTTCGCCGAAGTACTCGTCGTTGCGGCTCAGGGCCGTTGGCATGTCGGCGATAAGGTCAACAGCGCCTTGGTCGTTTTCCAGATTAAAGTCGAAGCGGTGCTGGTAAAGGTAGTAATTGGGGGCGATTTGCCAGTAAACGCGTATATTTTGCGTATCGATTATCTCAACTTCCAGCTGATACGCTTGCTCAACCGGGAGGAATTCAGGTGCCATCTTCGCGCCCGATAGGCCCTGATTCGCGGCACCGAAGTCTTCTGCGTAACAAGCACCGCTGATGAGTATTAGAAAACTTGCGAGCAGGGCACGCATACCAACTCCTGGATAGAAACAGTGCCACCTGAGGCACTGTCTGTGTTTATCAGAAACGAATTGTACCAAGACTTTATAACGTTAGCCCAGAGTATGAGCATCAATCATATCAGCAGTGATACAATGCTTCGACGCTGGCACAGCGAGATAGTTTCAAATCTGGAGTCTGAAGATGATTAAAATAGGAATGGCCGTATTATTGGCCGGTATTATGTCGTTAGCTGTGGCGGAAGAACAGGCAGATCAAGATACAATGCTGGATATAGAGAATGCATGGGTCAGGGCTCTGCCCCCTGGGCAGCCCAATACAGCAGCCTACCTGACGTTGGTCAACCGAGGCGAGGTAATGGTGGTTGTTGAAAGTGCTAGTGCAGACGTGGCAGACAAGGTAGAAATACATACCACGCGCAGCGCTGACGGGCTTATGCGCATGGAGCAGTTGCAGAGTCTAGAGGTGGCACCGGGAGAACGTTTGGCGCTATCGCCGGGCGGCACCCACCTAATGCTGCTGGGGTTGGAGGCAATGCCGGTGACGGGCGACACGGTGCAACTATGCTTGCAGCTGTCCTCCCAGAGCGAGGTCTGTACTTCGGCTGACGTGCGCAAAAGTCGTGACGCGTCGGATTCGCAAAACGGTCAACACCACCACTAATCGAGTAACCTAATGAATACAGTCACTGAAAAATTGGCCGGATGGCGCGATAATTATCTTCCGCAAGGAGGGCTAGGCAAAATCATAGTCATTGTAATCTGTCTTTACTTGTTGGGGGCGGTCCTACTAGGTATGTATTGGAGTATTGAGCCCAAGCCTTTTGACGTACGAGCTAAGGCGCAAGCGTTGGCGGCTGAAGACGGAGGTACTGTGGTCACCGGCTCGGTTACCACGGGCGCTCTGATCGGGGTGGTGCAGACGCTGCTAGATAAGCCCGGCGGCTATACACACAATGACAAGTTTCCACCGGGAGTTTGGCTAGACAATATGCCGAACTGGGAGTACGGCGTGCTGATTCAGGTGCGCGATATGTCCCGTGCCCTGCGAGAGGTGTTCAGCCGCTCGCAATCGCAGTCAACAGAAGACGTAGATCTGGTGGAGATGGAACCGCGCTTTAACTTTAATTCCGATAGCTGGATCCTGCCCTCTTCTGAGTCCGAGTATCGCGATGGACTGGAATATGCGCGTGAATATTTTGATCGTTTGTCTGAAAAAAGCGCGCCGGGCGCACAGTTTTATGCCCGCTCAGATAGCCTGCGCTATTACTTGTCTGCCGTTGATAGTCGGTTGGGCAGTCTTTCTCAGCGTCTTAGCGCCAGTGTGGGCAAGTCGAGATTGAATACCGATCTTGCGGGTGATGCCGAGGCCGCTCAGTCAACTGAGACTCCGACAGAGCAAGAGGTGCGTACACCTTGGAGCGAGATTGACGATGTGTTCTACGAGGCTCGGGGGACAGCCTGGGCGCTGATCCTTTTTCTAAAAGCGGTGGAGGTGGATTTCGCTGACGTACTGGCCAAAAAGAATGCTCAGGTGAGTTTGCAGCAAATCATTCGCGAACTCGAAGGCACACAGGGAACCGTGTGGAGCCCAATGATACTTAACGGAAGCGGGTTTGGGCCATTGGCGAATCACTCACTAGTGATGGCATCCTATCTCAGTCGTGCCAATGCAGCGATTGTAGACTTGCGTGACTTGCTGTCTCAGGGTTAACCACTCAGTCCATGGTGTAGCGCAGACGGGTTCCGGTGTCCAGCGACAGGCGGATCTCCTGCGCGCTTAGCGCCACTGGAAAGTAGGTCCCAGACAGCTTGGCATCGAGCAAACTGGCACCTTCTAAGTTAGTGTTTCGAAAGTCAATGCCGCTTATGTCGGCGTTACGAAAGTAGGAATTGCTGAAGTCTAATCCCTGAGCCTCCATGTTACGTAAGTCGCGGCCGCGATAGTCCCCGTTTTTCAATTCGCTAGTGTCTAATTGGTCGCGCTGTTCATTGAAGCTCTTGATGTCTTCGGTGCGAAGTAGTTGGTATAACGGGTCTTTTTTTATAACGGGCTTGTCCATGGGGTTACCTTGTTGATGAATGCCTGCTCGTGCAAGCGATGGGCGACATTATGTTATTACTCGATAGCTTAAGCCACCGCGAGGCGCAAGCCCAGCCCTATCACACTGAAACTGAGCGTGTAATTTGACGGCACAGACATTTGAGGGGTTTCTCCTGACGCACAACTGGACTATCAGCACTATGTCGATAGGCAGTTAGCGCCCGTGGCGGATGATATTCTGGGCTTTGGAGGCAGTTCTTTTCGCGCGCTGACGGACAAAAAAATCGGTCTATTTTAGTCAAAACAGACCGGACTCGACTGTTAGCCAAAAAACTCGCTGCGCAGCGCCTGGTAATCTTCTGCGGGCAGTCGAGGGCCATAGTTGGCAACAACCTTTCCCGCTGCCAAGCTGGCGAAGCGACCTGCTGTAGGGAAGTCCTCCCCGTTGGTTATCGCGTAGAGGAATGCACCTGCGAACATATCACCGGCACCGTTGGTGTCAACGGCATGCACTTTATGTGCGGGGATTTCGACCAGTGCAGTACCATCAAACGTTAGTGCTCCGTCACTTCCCCGTGTGATGACAAAGGTGTCGGCAATCGCTTTTAGTCGCTCTACTGCAACATCCAGGCTATCGCCCTGAGCCCAGCCTAGGGCTTCGTCTTCATTACAGAAGATCAGGTTTAGGCGGTCGCCAATTATTTCAGTCATGCCATCACGGAAAAATTCCACCATGCCGGGATCGGAAAAGCTCAGAGCGGTTTTCACGCCGGCTGCCTCGGCGATTTCTCTCGCCTTGATTGCTGCTGCGCGGCCGGTTGGGGATGTCACGAGATAACCTTCTAGATACACATATTCGGAGGCGGCTATTGCCCCGGCATCCAGTTGTTCGATCGACAGAGTTTCGCTGATGCCTAGGAAGGTGTTCATACTGCGTTCAGCATCAGGGGTTATCAATACCAAGCATTTACCGGTAGTGCCGGCGGCGCGCTCGCCTTTTAGGCAGTGGTCTACACCGGCAGCTTCTAGATCGGCAATGTAGATATCACCGTCGCTGTCATTGGCCACTTTGCAGGACATAAAAGTGGGTCCGCCGAATTGTGCGGTAGCAATCATCGAGTTACCGGCACTGCCACCGCTGGCGTGGTTGGCTTTAATTAGGTGGCCCTTAAGATGGTCGAGTAGCTCGCGTCGGCGATCTTCATCGACCAGCGTCATCAAACCTTTCTCAACATTCATCTGCGCTAGCTCGGCGTCCTGCACCTTGATCTCGGTATCGACCAGCGCTGCACCGATACCGTATGCTACATATTTCTTCATTATTCGTTTCGCCTGTCAGGTTTAAAATATCGCCCCATTATCCTGATTTGCCAGTCGAATAGAAGCGCTAGATCACAATACAGCTTATTACCGTTAGCGCGTTGCTGCTGAAAACAATAGCAAAGACAACCCGATTTCCCAGTAGCTGGTGTAAACTCAAACCCTATGCTTCGCACCAGCCATCTATTGCTTAAACTTGCTCTCGTAGCCTTCGTCGTAGGGGGGCTATTCGTGATTTATCTCGACGCCCGTATCACTGCGACCTTTAATGACAAGATGTGGGATCTGCCGGCTAAGGTGTACGCCCGCCCGCTGGAATTGTTTGCTGGTGCTCCTCTGTCACCGGACGACCTGTCTTACGAGTTGGACTTTCTGGGTTATCGCCCGGTGACGTCAACACGCAATCGTGGGGAGGTATCACGTTTCAGGAATCGCTTTGAAATCTATACGCGCGGCTTTGATTTTCCTGATGAGCGAGAACCAGGCCGGCGTGTGCTGATTGAGTTCAGTGGCGAGCGGGTTAAAAGTTTGTCAGCCGGTGGCAGCGAGGTCGACCTTATGCGGCTGGAGCCGTTGAGAATTGGTGGGATCTATCCTCAGCATGGGGAAGACCGGGTTTTGGCTCGTTTGGATGATGTTCCTCTGAGCCTGCGTCAGGGACTGATGGCGGTAGAAGACCGCGACTTCAACCAGCACTGGGGTTTTTCAATTGTGGGTATCTCGCGGGCAGCGCTGAGCAACGTGCGTTCGGGTCAGGTGGTTGCTGGAGGAAGTACCATCACCCAGCAGCTGGTGAAAAACTATTACCTCACGTCCGAGCGCACCATCGTACGTAAGGTGACAGAACTTGTGATGGCGGTGCTACTCGAACTGCATTACGACAAAGACCAGATACTGGAAAGCTATATCAACGAGGTGTACCTGGGTCAGGAAGGACGCCACTCTGTTCATGGCTTTGCACTTGCCTCGCAGCATTATTTTGACAAGCCACTGGAACGGCTGGGGCTGCATGAGCAGGCCCTGATGATTGGAATGATTAAGGGTCCCTCTCTTTATAATCCTCAGCGCAACCCAAAGAGAGCGCTGAAGCGACGGAATCTGGTGCTGGAACTCATGGCGGCTCAAGGCGTAATTTCACCGGTGCAGGCCACAGTGGCCCGCGCCATGCCACTGGGACTGAATAAAAAACGTCGGATTCGGGATTCGTTTCCGGCTTTTCTGGACTTGGTGCGCCGGCAGCTGCGCCAAGATTATAGAGACGAGGATCTCACCACGCAGGGACTCAGTATTTTTACCAGCTTTGACCCACTGCTGCAGCGCAAGTTGGAAAGCAGCACAACGATAGTGATGGATCAACTTGATCCGCGTGATGAATTGCAAAGCGCCACGGTCGTTACTCGTTTTGACACGGGAGAAGTGGCCGCTCTTAGTGGGGGTCGCAAGCCACGTTTCGCTGGCTTTAACCGAGCATTAGATGTCAGACGACCAGCGGGCTCCCTGCTCAAACCCGCTACTTACCTCGTAGCATTGGAGCGCCCCGGTGAATACTCGCTGGCAACACGACTGTCAGATGCTCCTTTGACCGTTAAGCTGGGTGGAGCGAAGTTGTGGCAACCGAAAAACTTTGATCTTCAGCCTCATGGAGATGTTCTGCTCTATCAGGCTCTGGCAAAATCCTACAACCTCGCCAGCGCACGTTTGGGTATGGAGTTGGGCCTAGATTCTGTCATTGATATGCTGGCACGGCTCGGAGTTGAGCAAGGTGTTCCGCGAGTACCTGCGCTGTTATTGGGTGCGGGCGAATATTCGCCTATGGACATGGCGGCGATGTACCAATCGATAGCGGCTGGCGGGTTTCGCATGCCACTGCGTAGCATTCGGGATATCGTTGACGCTAATGGCACATCTCTGAAACGGTACGCGCTTGAATATGATCGTACTGCGAGCATCCAATCCGTACATTTGCTGCATTATGCGCTGCGGGCGGTGGTGCGTGAGGGAACCGGGCGCGGCGTTTATCGCTACTTGCCGGAGAACTTTGCGGTGGCTGGCAAGACTGGTACAACCAATGATGGTCGTGATTCCTGGTTTGCGGGTTTTTCTGGCGATCTACTTGCTGTCAGCTGGGTAGGACGCGATGACAATGGTGCTACCAAGCTGACCGGTGGCAGTGGTGCGTTAAAGGTGTGGGCTCATTTTATGGCTAGCGCCAGCAAACAGCCGCTGGCCTATCGTATGCCTGATGGCATTCAGCCCCAGTGGATTGATAACCGCAATGGTTACCTTACAGGTGACGGTTGCCCAAACTCTCGTATGCTGCCTTTCATCATAGGTTCCGAGCCGACCCAGCGTACTGATTGTTTGCCACGTCAATCCGAACCGAAGTCCGGATCGGGTATTAAGAATTGGTTCGAGTCGTTGTTTGGAGGAGGTGGTTAGCCGTGTTTTTCCAATTAGTATTTCGGATTGCAGTGCTGAGTTTTTTTGCAGTGGTGCCGGCTTGCTCAACGCTTCCGGAGAGTGGGTCTGTGCCAGTGAAAAAAGCGCCACAGCATGCGGGGGTGACTCCTGATGCTCGGGTGCCGGACGTTCCGTTTCGCTCCGCTACACCCCCCGCTAGCACTGCCTGGACGCCGCTACTTGCGAAAGCTGATCAGGCCACTAATAGAGGCGATTATGAGAAGGCGATGGCACTGCTCGAGCGGGCGCAGCGGATAGATCCAGACAGTGCTGAAGTCTATTTGGGCATGGCCAAGGCCCACAGTGCCAAGGGTGATCATATGCAGGCAAGGGCTACTGCTGAGCGTGGGCTGTTATACTGCAGTGGAAAGATCCAATGCGATGCCTTGCGCGGTTATGCCCGTTGAAGGCGCCTGCTTCTGGTGAGTGGAATTTTATCGGATTATTGTTTTCGAATTTATCGGAGCAGTATAGTCCGCAGGTAAGTGGCGACACACTAATTCAAAGCCATCATCGGATGGCTCAAAGTTTAGGTGTTGATTGATGCAGTCCGGTGTCTCTCCTGCCGAGTGACTGACAAAAATAATCTGCGTGTCGCTATTGCGCGCAATGTGGTCAATGGCCCGCAGCATCAGTTTTCGATGATGGCCATCGAGTCCAAGAGTCGGTTCATCCAGTATCAGGATGATGGGAGATTTCACCATGGCACGGGCGAGTAACACCATGCGTTGCAAACCAAAGGACAGCGCGTCAAAATTGTCGTGCAGGTAGTCGGCGAGCCCTAAAGCGCACAGCCACTGCTGGGCACCATTGCGTTGCGTGTCACCCCATTCGTCATACAGGCCAATAGTGTCGAAGAATCCCGACACCACCACTTCCACTACGCGCATGCCTCGCGAAAAATTGAGTTGCAGTTGAGTGTCCAGCTGACCAAATTTTTGTTTAATATCCCACACACTTTCACCGCTGCCTCTCTTGACACCAAACAGGGTGATGTCCTGCCCGTACGCCTTGTGGTTATCCCCGGTGATAAGGCTTAGCAGGGTCGTTTTTCCGCAGCCATTGGGGCCTGAAATACAGCAGTGAGTGCCAAGATTCAGGGTCCAGTCGACATTCTGCAGTACGGTCAGATCACCGTAGTGTACCGCCACATTTCTAAGCACCAGCAGAGGCTTGCCAATGGGCAGTGCATAGGCGCGTGAGGCAGCTGGGGGCAGTGTTCCGAGGTTTGGTGGCGGCGGGTACATTCGCGCCTGTACGGCTGTGTTGGCAAAAATATTTTCTCTGTTGTCACACCCCAGTACTTCTCCATTATCGAGAACGAGGACATGAGTAATGCCTGTGGGCACATCCTCCATTTGCCTGCACAGCATCAACACAGTGATGTGTGATTGCAGTAGTTCATTGATGATTTTTTGCATTTCCTCTTGGCTGGAGAGGTCTAGTCCGTCGAGCGGACTATCGAGGATGAGTAGGCCCGGTTGGCTCAAGATTGCCTTGACTAAAAGCGCCTTGCGCATCTCGCCGGTTGAAATAAAGCGCAGACCGCGATGCAGGAAATGTCCCATGTTCAGGCGCTCTACCCAGTACTGAAATTGTTCATGCGGTTCTTCCCCGTTGAGGATCAGTGATTGCACAGCAGTCCCTGGGTCGCTGGCGTCAGCTCGAAACTCTGAGTCATCCATTTTTTTGTCCCGCTCGCACAGGGCTTTAGCCTGTTCGAAACAGACGTAGGCAACACCGCCCTTTTCCAGCTCAGGTGAGCGCAACAAGTCACCCGAGAAATGTGTGGCCTGTCGACTGATAATTTTGGCGAGACTGGTTTTGCCGGCCCCATTGGGGCCAAGGCAGGCCCATTGCTGGCCCGGTGTCATAAGCCAGTGGACGCTGCGCAGCGCAGGCAGCGCGCGATAGACTAGACTGATGTTGCGTAACTCCAGGAGCCCGTCTGTGTGCAATTTTTGGCCAGCCATTATTTACCCCGTGCTATAAATTGTCGTGACCGCTTGTCATGCCGGCGCACGGCTGGCTTAATCCTATAGTCTTCATGCGCTAGAAAGGAAAGAGTCTAAAGTGTCGGCATCATTGCTACAAATTATCGAAACACGTCTCGGCGATCACAATCCTAGAAGAAACCGGTTGCGTCGGTTAATGAAGCGCTCAGCGGTTGCCATGATACTGCAAATACGCGATAGCAAGCTGCATATCCTCATGATCAAAAGGGCTGAGCGGGAGGGTGATCCCTGGTCGGGGCATATGGCTTTCCCCGGCGGCCGCATGGACAAATCGGATATTAACGGGTATGCGGTGGCAACCCGTGAGACGGCGGAAGAGGTGGGTTTGACGCTGGGCCCTCAGGACGAGTGTATTGGCCGCTTGTCTGATCTCAATGCCAAACCTCACCGGGGTGCGCTGGGTATGGCGGTCAGTCCATTTGTGTTTCGTTTGGATCGAGAGGCGATGTTTACGACGAATTACGAGGTGGCAGAAGTGATCTGGGTGCCGCTGGAATTTCTAGTTGATGCGGACAATAGAGGAGAAATGACCTGGACCTATAAGGGCGCCAGAATCCCTGTCCCTTGTTACCGCTACCAAGGTCGTTGTATCTGGGGCTTGTCGCTGATGATGCTAGATGAATTGCTGGATCTTGTCGAGGGAAGGAGTCCGCGCCGCCTGAGGTGGCGTCGCAGGTGATGTTTCTCCAGTGGCGCGTTTGCTAGATTCGCTTCATCGGCTGCTTGCAAGATTCATGCTTCGCAAGCGCTGTAGGCACACCTAACTTCGTTGTCGGACACATAGCCCAGTCTGTTTTTTTCTTCCAATTCCTATTTCTGAAATCTCAGAAGTCATCGAAACCATTGAAACTTCGTAGAGGCAGCATGCGTCTCTAATAATGGTTTTAGAGATCGACTAATGGTTGTTTCGCAGGAAAGAGCTCAGCCTCGGGTCGGCAGTAATTTTTGCTTTTCATTCAGACCCGAATTTCCTCTGAACCTCATTCGCTACGCAGGTTGCGAGTAATTGCTAGGTCGACAGAGTTGCCCTTGGTGGCAACTACGGTACCACTGACCACAAGATCCGTGTCTGCTTGAACGTCACTAAAAGAGCCCTGCCAAAGACAGTCGCATTGCGCATAGCCTGATGGACTTAGCAGCGTGAGAACAAAACACAAGGACAAACGAAAGCGCACAATAGGGCTCTAGCAGCCTAGCTCAGTGCCTGAGCAGCTTCGAGCGCAAAATAGGTGAGAATTCCATCACAGCCCGCCCGTTTGAATGCCACCAGAGATTCCAGTATTACCGCCTCACGAGGTAGCCAGCCGCGCTCGAAGGCGGCTACTTGCATGGCATATTCACCGCTGACCTGATACGCAAACGTGGGCGCCTGTAGCTCGTCCTTCACTCGGCGTACGATGTCCAAATAGGGCATTCCCGGTTTTACCATGATCATGTCTGCACCCTCAAAGAGATCCAGCGCACATTCGTGTAATGCCTCGTTACTGTTGGCGGGGTCCATCTGGTAGCTGAACTTGTTTCCCCCTTTTATATTACTGGTGGAGCCGACGGCATCGCGAAAGGGACCATAATACGCAGAAGCATACTTAGCGGAATAAGCCATAATCAAAGTGTTGTGGAAACTGGCTCGTTCCAGGTCTTGTCGGATGGCGCCAATGCGGCCGTCCATCATGTCCGAGGGTGCCACCACATCAGCGCCTGCTGCAGCGTGGGACAGTGCCTGTTTCACCAGTACTTCGGTGGTGACATCATTTAACACGTATCCGCTGGCGTCGATGATGCCGTCCTGTCCATGGGTAGTGAAGGGATCCAGCGCCACATCAGTGATCACACCCAGCTCCGGCAACGCATCTTTCAGCGCGCGCACTGCGCGCTGGACCAATCCGTCGGGGTTAAACGCTTCCTCTGCCAGCAAGGTTTTTTGTTCTGCGGCTATGACGGGAAATAGCGCAATGGCGGGAATACCCAGTTGCTGCACGATCTTGGCCTGCTTCACCAGCAAGTCGATACTCAGTCGCTCTATGCCCGGCATAGAAGCGATAGCCTCACGGTGATCAATGCCGTCGACGACGAAAACCGGGAAAATCAGGTCTGCCGGGCTAAGGGTGTTTTCTCGTACCAGTCGACGTGAAAATTCATTGGCTCTTAGGCGACGCATACGGCTTTGAGGGAACATGCCGCGCTGTGTACTGAATACCATGGGATAATCCTCAGTTAAAGACTGGCAAAAGCAGCTCTGGCTATATCAATAGTTTGAGCAATGTCATCATCGCTATGAGCGCTGGACATGAAGCCAGCCTCGTAGGGTGCAGGCGCAAGATAAACACCCTGCTCCAGCATTTGATGGAAAAATCGATTGAACGCTGCACTGTCACAGGCCATGACTTGTTGGTAATTAGTGACGCTTGGCGCGTCGGTAAAGAAACCACCAAACATGGTGCCAGCGTGGTTGGTGGTATACGGAACACCCGCTGCAGCGGCCGCTTGACTGAGGCCCTCGCACAAGCGCGTCGTGCGCTCGAAAACAGGCTCGTAGAATCCCGGTTGGGAGATGATATCCAAGGTAGCCAGCCCAGCGGTCATTGCAATGGGGTTGCCTGACAGCGTCCCCGCCTGATACACCGGACCAAGCGGCGCAATCTGCTCCATGATTTCACGCTTGCCGCCAAAGGCACCGACGGGCATACCTCCACCAATAACCTTGCCCAGCGCGGTTATGTCGGCTTCGATACCATAGTAGCCTTGAGCGCCCTGCAAGCCAAAACGAAAGCCGGTCATGACTTCATCCAGTATGAGCACCGCTCCGCTGTCTGTGCAGACGGAGCGCAGTGCTTCCAGGAACCCCGGTGCGGGCGGTATACAGTTCATATTGCCGGTCACAGGTTCCACAATGGCACAGGCAATGCGCTCTCCGTGTTCGGCGAATGCTTGGCGCAAGCCGTCGATATCGTTATAGGTCAGGGTAAGAGTGAGATCAGCCAGCACGGCGGGAACGCCGGGAGAACTGGGTACGCCTAGGGTGAGTGCGCCAGAGCCTGCCTTCACCAGCAGAGAGTCAGAGTGTCCGTGATAGCAACCCTCAAATTTGACGATGGTGTCCCGTCCGGTAAAGCCACGCGCGAGACGAATGGCGCTCATGGTGGCTTCGGTGCCTGAATTCACCATGCGGACCATGTCCATCCCTGGCATTATGTTGCAAATTCTTTCTGCCAGTTCTATTTCCAGTTCTGTGGGAGTGCCAAAACTAAGCCCTTTTTCACATTGCCGCATAACCGCTTCACGCACTGCGGGGTGATTGTGCCCCATCAGCATGGGACCCCAGGATAAAACATAATCGATATAGCGCTTACCTTCACAGTCAAAAATGTATGGCCCCTCACTGCGATCAACAAACACTGGGGTGCCGCCAACGGCCTTGAAGGCTCGTACGGGCGAGTTAACCCCGCCTGGGATATATTTTTGTGCACGTTCAAATAATTGTTTCGAAGTGTTCATGGTTGTCCTATTCGTGGAAAAATCCGCTCACGCGGAGTGCTGTCTGGGTCGGAATTATCAGTGCTGTAGCGCGAAATATCCAGTGCCCTCAAAAGGGCTTCACTATCGCCAGGATCACGATGGCGAAGAGGAAGAGTACCGGAACCTCATTAAAAAAGCGGTAGAACACATGATTATGCTGGTTGCGGTTGTCGTTTATCGCTCGGACATAGCGTCCACAGATAATGTGATAAACAATGAGAAAGGCGACACCGCCGAGCTTCAGCCACATCCAGCGGGCGGCCAGGTAATAATCCGGGTTCATCGCGAGCATGACAATGCCTAGGGCGACGGCAATCACCATAAAAGGAGTGACAAAGCGGTACAGTTTGCGCGCCATAACGGCGAGTTGTTCGCGCACCGCCTGCTGCTTACTGGCAGCGTAGTACACAAAGATTCGGGGCAGGTAAAAAAGACCTGCAAACCAGCACACAACGAATATGAGATGGAAGGCCTTCAGCCACAGCATTTTGTTACCTCGTCTGTAACACAGTGTTTAAGCTATTAGAGCATACTTGCCAGCGAGAATTTCTCGATATTCTCTCGGGTTAAGAGATCATGCAATATCTGCTTGCTAGTATTAGGACTGCGTTCATCGATACAAACGGCCTCTGCAGTGTTTGTGCGCATAATGTCCATAGCCTGACGCACGGTAGCTTGCATTGGGGCAGGGGCAAAAGTCCAGCGTCGGATTTCGGCCAGTGCCGGTAGCGGGTTAGGTAGATCGCGCGCCATCAGGCGCTCACACGCTCGGAACAGGCCATAATAGAGTCGTCATTGTTCAGCAATCGTCTTTACAAGTTCAGAAAATGGCGCACCGTTGAACCTTAGTGTTTGTCAAAAGGAGAATATTACCAGTTATCTTACAGCGTATTACTTTTATACTATCGGCCTGCCGTTTTGGGCTCGATAGATAGCCCTTTGCGTTACTCGACCTGCGAAGCGGGTCGGCGAAGTTATCCTAGGACGAGTGTGGATAGAGACATGGTGAAGGTGGGCATAGTTGGAGGTACTGGTTATACAGGGGTTGAGTTGCTGCGCCTGTTAGCCACGCATGACGAGGCAGAGGTGGTCGTCATCACCTCACGTGCGGAGTGTGGTCGACGGGTCGATGATTTGTTTCCTAACCTGCGTGGATACTATGATCTGGTTTTTCAGGAGCCTGATGTGGGTACACTGGGGGCTTGCGATATAGTCTTTTTCGCTACGCCACATAATGTTGCTATGAATTTAGTGCCGGAATTGCTGGCTGCTGGCGCTAGAGTTGTGGATTTATCGGCAGATTATCGTATTCGAGATGCTGGTTTGTGGTCCCAATGGTACGGTGAAGCGCATGCGAGTCCCGAGCTGCTGGCCGAAGCGGTGTACGGCTTGCCGGAGCTTAACCGTGAGAAAATCGCAGCCGCCCGTCTGGTGGCTTGCCCGGGCTGTTACCCGACGTCGGTGCAATTGGGCTTTATGCCGCTGTTGGTGCGCGGCTTGGTGGACACCCAGCACCTTATTGCGAGCTCGGCATCGGGCGTTAGCGGTGCTGGACGTCAGGCCAACATTGACAATTTACTCAGTGAGACGGCAGACAGTTTCAAGGCTTACGGGGTGAATGGGCACCGTCATCTTCCGGAGATCGAACAGGGTTTGTCGGATATTGCCGCGCAACAGGTCCATGTAACCTTTGTGCCGCACCTGTTGCCGATAGTACGCGGTATTCACTCGACATTGTTTGCGCAATTGCGGGGCGAGGCTGAAGACCTGCAGGCGTTGTATGAAGATTGGTATGCCCAAGAGCCGTTTGTCGATGTAATGCCAGCGGGTATCTTCCCGCAAACACGCACGGTAAAAGGCGCAAACAGGTGCCAGATTTCGGTAGCGGTGCCGCAAGATAGGAGCACAGTGGTGGTCATGGTAACCATAGATAACCTGGTTAAGGGTGCGTCTGGGCAGGCTGTTCAAAATATGAATATCATGCTCGGTCTGAATGAGAAGGCAGGCTTGCATCAGATTGGCCTGTTGCCCTGAGATCTCGCTGGCAGATGAGCAAGACGTCTTCATGATCCCCCGCCTTTTTAGCCAACCTGGACTAAACGCGGTCCTCCTATCACTACTACTTCTTGCCCTGGCGCTATTAGCAGGCATTTATGTAGGTTGGGTCATGGCTCACAAGGAGATGGGCGTCAGTTCTCGGCACGGGGCAGACAACACACAATTGGAGCTGTCAGCCCTGCGCGAAAAACTCACTGTTGCGCGCGGCGATATTCAGGCGCAGCGTACCAGAAGTCATGTCGATAGTCGGGCTCTGGAGCTGGTGCGTAATGAGATGGTTGCCCAAAAGGAGATGACCGCAAGCCTCGAAGAAGGCTTACAGTTCTTCCGGAGCCTGATGGTAGCCGAGAGCGACACCACCGACCTCAGCCTGCGTGATCCTGAATTAGTGGCAGGTGGGTCCCCGAACCGCATCGAATACCGTATCTTTGTTCAGCATCAATCTCGCGCACACGAGACGGTCGAGGGAACATTGTCATTGCAGGTGCTTGGATTTGAGGGGGAAAAGGAGGTCAGCTACGCGTTGCCGCAGTTGTCAGAAGAGCGTGACGATGGGGCTATGCCGCTGCATTTCCGATATTTTCAGGCTGTAGAAGGCGTCCTGACGCTGCCAAAAGGCTTTGAGCCCATCCGGTTAATTGTGGCGGCGGATGTTAGTAAGCCACGTAAAATAAAAGCCAGGGAAGAGTTTCCCTGGGTGTTGCAAAAACAATTCATCAATATTGGGGAGTAAAGAGGCCGCCAGTGCATCTGATAGTGCGCTCCTTATTGGTGTTGAATCGGAGATTCAAGACTAAAGTTGACTAACTTACTCGGAATTAACATAATAATACTCCGTAATACTATGAAGCGGTCTCTACCGGCTTTGGAAAATACTGATGTCTGTCGCTGAAACATTCAATCCGTCGAGCATAAACCTCTCCGCTCGTGCCATACAAAAAGTACGTGACTTGGTGGCAGAAGAAGAAAATGACCAGCTCAAGCTGCGTGTGTTCATTACCGGCGGTGGCTGTTCTGGCTTTCAGTATGGTTTTACCTTCGATGAACTCAGCGCGGATGACGACACGGCCCTAGAAGCAGATGGCGTTACCCTGCTCGTGGATCCCATGAGTTTACAATACCTTACTGGATCGGTAGTTGATTACACCGAGGGATTAGAAGGCTCGCGTTTTGTCGTTAGCAATCCTAACGCCACGGCCACATGTGGCTGTGGCTCGTCCTTTTCGGTCTAGCATTTTAGATCCCGCCCAGGTAGATACCCCCTAATATTCTCGCCCCGTTGGCCCCCGTCACCGCCGGAGAATTGCCGCTCAGGCCCTCGAGAGTGCGGCTGGCAAGCCAGGCAAAAGTCACTGCTTCTACCCAGTCCGGGTCCATTCCGATGGCTGCAGTGTTAGCTAACGTTGCGGGTGCCAGGTACTGTGCCAGACGCTGCATCAGATGTGAGTTATGGCTGCCGCCGCCGCAAATATACACTTCGGAAACTTTCAGCGGACAGCTTCTGATTGCTCTGGTAATACTGGTGCAGGTGAGTTCCACCAGGGTGGCTTGTACGTTCGTTGCTGTGATGGCATCGAGCTCGGCTAATTGACTGTCAAGCCAAGCGAGGTTGAATGCCTCTTTGCCTGTACTGCGAGCCCCCGTTTTACTGAAATAGCTATGAGCCAACAGTTTGTCCAATAGTACTTGGTGGACCTGCCCGGCCGAAGACCACCGGCCATCATGGTCATAGGGTTTTTCACGGTGACGCGCGATCCAGGCATCCAGCAGGGTATTCCCCGGGCCGGTATCGAATCCCATCAGCAACTCTCTGCCATCAATAATAGAAGCGTTCGCAATGCCACCGATATTGACGACAGCGCGAGCGACACCGGGTTTTGCGAAGGCTGCCGCATGGAAGGCTGGCGCGAGTGGTGCGCCTTCCCCGCCTGCGGCAATATCTCTGCGTCGAAAGTCTGCAATGGTGGTTATGCCTGTTTTTTCGGCAATAGTGTTGGGGTCACCGATCTGCAGGCTGAAGCTCGTCTCGCCGCTGGCAGCCGCGGACGGCGGCCGATGACGGATGGTCTGTCCGTGGCTTCCAATCGCTTTGATGTCTTCAGGCTGCTTGTTGGCTGAGTCCAGCAGTTGCATTGTGGCTTTTGCAAACAGTAGCCCGAGCGCTCGGTCGAGCACTCCCATTCGTTCGATTTCGTCTGGACCAGAGTGGCTTATTGCTGCGATCTGGCTTTTAACTTGCGGGGGAATAGCGTGCTCATGGGTTGCAATAACCACCACCTGATCACCGTGACAGCGCACCAGAGCGCAGTCTATAGCATCCACGCTAGTGCCGGACATTAAGCCGACATAAAGCGGATCGCTGGCGCCCAAGTTAGTTGAGAGCGTCGTTAGAGCTGGAGGAATTATGCATTGCCATATTATTGTTGGCGTTCAGAATGGCAAGCTGCGTGTTCGCTTTCTTAATAGTCTGACGGAAATTCGCCATTTCGTTTTCTGGAAGAGCGGTGGCTTTGGGCAAATCCTTATACACGGTGCGGGGATTGCGATGCTTGCCGTTCACGAGGAACTCGTAATGAAGATGCGGGCCAGTGGCCGAGCCAGTAGAGCCTACGGTTCCCAGCACCTGACCCTGCGAGACGCTCTGTCCTGATTTCACTCTACGCTTATGCAGGTGGAGGTATCTGGTAACGTACTTGTCCCCGTGCCTGATAAAAACATAGTTACCGTTAGCACGAGTGTAGCCCGCTTGGACTACGCGTCCATCCCCAGCGGCATAAACCGGAGTGCCAGTGGGGGCAGCATAATCGGTTCCTCTATGTGGGCGTACTGTCTTGTAGATAGGGTGCAGGCGGCGCATGTTAAAGTTTGAGCTGACCCGGGTAAAATCAAGGGGTGCCATGAGGAAGGCTTTGCGCATGCTGACCCCGTCTTCATTGTAATAATTGGTATCCGCGTTCACATCTGTGTAGCGAAAGGCATTAAATGTTTCACCTTGGTTAGTGAATGAAGCGGCAATAATCTCACCGTCTTTGAATTTTTTGTCATCCAGAAAAAGCTCCTCGTAGACCAATTGCACTGTATCGCCTTTGCGAGTGTCGAGCGCAAAATCGATAACGCCGCCAAAAATATTGGCCATGTCTAAAATCATGCGTTGAGACAGGCCTGCTTTTTCTCCTGCAAGAAATAGAGACGAGTCGATGATGCCTGTCGCCCAGGTTTCCTGAGACTTTGGAGAGCGAAGTACAGTCTGGCTCACAAAGCCAGCGTCAGTGCGCAAGTAGGTCACCGATTCCAGTGGGGACTTAATATGGCGCAGCCCCACAAGTTCGCCGGAGTCGTCGGGCTTAAAGGCAATAGTTTGACCTGGAAGGATTCGGACTAGAGATTTGCCGTCTTGTGGCTGGCTTGTTATGTTATGGATTTCCTGATTGCTGTAGCCGGCCTTCTGTAATATTTGCGAGAGGGTTTCACCCTGTTTTACGATTTTCTCGCGCCAGGACGGCGCTGCTGGTGCGGACAATTCGGCCGTTTTTTCGTGGGTCGAATTTGGAGCTGCACCGTTAAGCGTTTCCAGTTGTTGTGTGTTGTCTAATGGCGTCTCAAGTTGGGCAGATTCTCCTCCGCCGTTAAAGCCGGTCACTGACTTGAACGTCACCCCTGATACAATAGCAATGGCAGCAGTTATCGCTAACAATCGTCCTCGGGACATCTGAGGCGTTGGCGACTGATGATGCCATCTGACCGCGCCCCGATTTTTGTGCTTAGCTTCTGACATGGCTCAAAAAATTTTATTTGCAGCGAGATCGTTAGTATATTTGAAACAGTCGGAATTTCAACCTCCCGGAGAATGCGGAAGCTTGCTTTTGAGGGAATGTGTTGTATCGTTGGCTCCGTCGGTTTCTGAGGAACCATTGAATTAGGAACGAACCCTATGAGCAAAGCTCTACTTGATGATCTCCACGCCCGTGGACTCATCTTTCAGGTGGCTGGAGAGGATGAGCTTCCCGACTGGTTAGAGGGGGGATCCCGCACGCTTTACTGTGGTTTTGACCCTACCGCTGACAGTTTGCATATAGGGACACTCGTGCCCTTGCTGATGCTGCGACGCTTCCAATTAGCGGGGCACAAACCATTGGCTTTGGTGGGCGGCGCGACGGGCCTCATAGGCGATCCAAGTTTTAAGGCTCAGGAGCGACAGCTGAATACCCCTAATGTGATCAGTGGCTGGGTAGAAAAAATCAAGAAGCAGGTTTCCTTGTTCATCGATTTCGAAGCGGGTGATGTTTCAGCCGAGGTCGTGAATAACCTGGACTGGACTGCAGAGATGGACGTATTAACCTTTTTGCGTGACGTCGGCAAACATTTCTCTGTCAACGCAATGATACAAAAGGAGTCGGTGAAACAGCGTATCGAGCGTGACGGCAGCGGTATCAGCTTTACCGAATTTGCTTATATGATTCTGCAATCCTACGACTTTGCAGAGCTAAACCATCGCTATGATTGCACTTTACAGCTGGGCGGCTCTGATCAGTGGGGCAATATCACCGGCGGTATAGACCTTACGCGTCGGCTCCATGGCAATCAGGTTTTTGGCCTAACCATGCCTTTGATTACAAAAGCCGATGGTACGAAGTTTGGCAAGACCGAATCAGGTACTGTCTGGCTGGACGCGCAGCGCACATCCCCTTATGCGTTTTATCAGTTTTGGTTGTCTGCATCTGATACGGATGCCTACAAATTCCTCAAATACTTTACCTTTATTGATGTTGAGGACATTAATGCCATTGAGCGTTCTGATGCTGAGCGTGATGGCCGCCCTGAGGCGCAGGCACTGCTGGCAAGTGAGGTTACAAGGCTGGTACACGGGCAGGACGGCCTCGATGCGGCCAAGCGAATTACCGAGTCTCTGTTTAGTGGGACTATAGGCGCGCTGACAGAAGGTGATGTTTTGCAGTTGCGCCAGGATGGGCTTCCCGCGAGTACTATCGCGCGCGCTGACTTTCCTGACACTCTTACGCAGTTACTCGCTGATGCCGAGATGGTGACCTCTGGTAAGCAGGTGAAAGACGCCCTGGGTCGAAAAGCCGTAACGGTTAATGACCGGATTCTGGGTCTGGAGGACAACGGTAAGGTGCCCGATTGCTTCCTGTCGGTGCACGCTGCGTTCGGTCGCTTCTATCTGGTCAAGCTGGGAAAGAAAAAATATCACCTGTTTGAAGTGACTTAGGGTCAGCTGACTAACTTATTGCGCTTGTGTGGGTCTATATTTGGACCGCCTTGCAGGAAATCCCTTGTCTATTTTTTGTTCATCTCGAACCTGTCTCTTATACACATCTCCGAGCCCACGAGACAAGAGGCAATCTCG
>OJHF01000071.1_pt1 | contig 33030 bp, 41 predicted proteins | sample 1594891 | NCBI WGS metagenome assembly OJHF01 (sample SAMN05416737, study PRJEB24817) | seawater metagenome | isolation source: Sea water | place: Canada:Atlantic | collected 2013-07 | reverse complement strand
ATTGCCTCTTGTCTCGTGGGCTCGGAGATGTGTATAAGAGACAGAAGCTATGGTATGCTGGGGTAGACAAAGGGGAATTTGACGAGGGCGACCATTGGGGCGACTATTTGGCATAAGGTTGATTTTAAATGGTGGCGCTGCGGCGTCACTTATTAAGACCAACAACAACACACAAAGGATTAAGACAATGGCATATAAGATTGTAGGACTAGATTGGGCAGGTGGTAACTGGGACACTGTTGACCTTCATGAAGCTGACACTGTTGAAGAGGCCAACTCTTGGGTAGTCGGATACGTTCGTGGTGGTGACTATGGCGGATATGAAAGCATAAACGTTGTGTCTTCTAATGGCTTCACAAAGTCTGAATATAGTAAAGACTTCGGATGGTCACACTACTAAACAACAACAAACAAAAGGATAACGACAATGGAATATTTTGTTGAGTACTACCCAAACGCAGATGAAGGCGAACAAGCGGTTGAGGTTAGCCGTTCAGAGTTTATCGAAGTCATTAAGTGTCACAAAGAAAAGGGCCTTGATGCACTGATTGAACATGATGCATTCACTATCTTTGATAATGGTAGGGATGGTGAACGTCTAACAATTCGGGATGAATACGGTATATACTATGGTTGATTTATCGGGTGCATCTGAAATGGTGCATCTAGATAAGACAACAACAACAAACAAAGGATTACTATCATGACACGCATCACATATAAAGTACTTGAAGACCTAGCCTCTAAGGTAGCAGCATCGACGGGCTTGGACGTAGACATCAACCATAGCTCAGCATATGGCGGCTACCAAGTGACAACCAACAAAGGCTCAACAATCCTAAAGCATCGTGGCACAGCTAAAGAAACGAAAGCATTTCTTGCAGGTATCCATGCAGGCATTTACTTGCAGATCAAAGGGGCAGCACAATGAAACTGACAGCACTCCACAGAGCAGCAAGCCATGCCTCACTTTCTACTATTTGGGAAGCCTTAGAGGAATGGCAAGAAGAGTATGAGGGCAGGGCAGCAGTAGGAACGGACACCTACGAACAACGGTGGGATGATATCTGTACAGCTATGGCATGGCTTGCAGAAGATTTAGACGTAAATCAGGAGGACAATTAAGATGGGAGGCATTGTATTATCATTGTATGACTTCACAGGTGAGGCCCTCAAGCCTTGGGCAGAGGCAGGCTATGACTGCTACGCCTTTGACATCCAACACCCTGTAGAGGGACGCAGAGAGGGCAACATCACGTACCGCCACGCAGACCTACACAGACAGGCAACCTATCAGGATTTAATAAAAGAGTTTGGAGACAACGGGGATTTAGTTGTGTTTGGCATGGCCTTCCCTGTCTGTACTGACATGGCTGTATCAGGTGCGGCACACTTCAAGCGTAAGGCAGAGGCCAACCCAAGCTTTCAGATGGACGCAGTAGGCTATGCTGTAGACTGTGGCGACTTCTTTGAGGCTTTAGGTGTGCCATACTTTATTGAAAACCCTGTCAGTGTGTTGGCTACCCAATGGCGTAAGCCTGACTATAACTTTCACCCCTATCAATACGGTGAATATTTAGATGATCATGAAGCAGTGCATCCACGTTGGCCTGATTACATTGCAGACCGTGACGCATACACTAAGAAGACATGTCTCTGGACAGGTGGCGGGTTTGTTATGCCCACAAAGATACCAACGTGCAAGCCAACAGGCTACAGCACACAGCACCTAAAGCTGGGCGGTAAGAGCCAAAGGACTAAGGACATACGGTCAGCAACACCAAGAGGATTTGCCAAGGCAATCTATGAAACAAACAGAGAGGCAGCACAATGAAACCATCAAAGAAAGATTTAATAGAGTATATTGCATGGCTAGAGGCAGACAATGCTAACACCCTTGCTAAGTATGGCGAAGGGGTCAGACCCTCATGGGTTTCAACTGACCTAGCTGTCAACGGTGAAAAGATACAAAGGGCAACCAAGCTAATAGCCTTGATGGATATTGAGACACCATGTGATGAGTGGTCAGGCGGTTACGGTGAGGGGCAGCTATAAGGAATGGGAAAGAGATTGTACAGGGTAGCAATAGCCCTATCCATACTTGTAAATGTTGTGCTGGGTGGTAGAAGTAATCAGACCTTTAGTGCTAGGAATTATCAACGCAAGAGGGAAGGGAAAAGAAATATCGTAAGAGTTATTGACAAATTACTAGGACAGGATCACTGTCTAGTGTGTTGGACTAATTGGAGAATAAGAAAATGACACCCCATACACCAAAGAAACCAAGCCAAGAATGGTTAAACCGCCTTAAGAACACCTATGCTTATGACGAAGAGAGGGGGGAGGTGTTTCATAAGAAAACAGGAAATTATTCTAAAGCTAAAAGTAGTAACGGTTACATAACAACTGCAACTTCTTTGAACGGGAAAAATAAAACCTTTCTAGTGCATCACTTGGTTTGGTTTTACCGATACGATGTTTGGCCTACGTCCTCTTTAGATCATATAGATGGTGACAAGACGAACAACCATCACACCAACCTTAGACAGGTTACACAAAGGGAAAATATCCAGTTTTACCATAAGTCTAGAAAAACGAGTAGTAAGTTCTCAGGGGTTAATTGGGATAAGGACAATAAAAAATGGCAGTCTAAAATTTTTACAAACGGTAAGACGAAATTCTTAGGGCGGTTTGAATGCGAAGAAGAAGCAGCAAGGGCTTACGACAAGGCTTTAGTAGGGCAAGGTCTTGATCCTGTTAACGTGAAGATCATGCGTAACGAAGAGAGATTGCAGAAAGTAATGGAGTTTATAAATGACACAGATTGAAGCAACATACATCGACCACATGGGCAGCGACCTGTCAGTAGTCAACGCAGCACGGGTATCATTTGGCAAGAAGCATGACACCTTTCAGGATAAAGATGCAGGGCTAATCAAGTACCTAGCCAAGCATAAGCATCTGTCACCATTCGGCCATGCCTACGCCAAGTTCCACGTCAAGGCACCGATCTTTGTGGCACGACAGCTAGTGAAGCATAAGTTCCTACGTTGGAATGAGATCAGCAGACGTTACGTCGATGATGAGCCAGAGTTCTATGTGCCAGAGGTATGGCGTGGACGTAGTGAGGACAAGAAGCAAGGGTCAGACGGGGTAAGTCATCCACCTATGTGGCTTGACCCGACTATGGCGCAAGTCTTAGACCTGTACAATTGTATGATCGACGATGGCGTAGCACCTGAGCAAGCACGTATGGTACTGCCACAGTCAACCATGACCGAATGGTACTGGTCAGGTAGCCTGGATGCCTTCGCTGATATGTGTCGCCTACGGTGTGCCTCTGATACACAGTACGAGACACGGGTGGCAGCTGACCAGATCAACACAGAGATGTTTAAGCTGTTCCCTGTAGCTTGGGAGGCTTTGTTAAATGACTGAGACAGGTACAATGAAAGTCACAGCGTTGACTGAACATGAAGATGGCAGTGCTACCTGTACCTTTGACCTAGACGATACGACAGCAGCATTAGCCCAAGAGTTAGGGCTGAAGCTACTACTATACTGCGGTGCTACAGGAACAAGCGTAGACTGTGTGTTCAAGAACATCTTAGGAGAAGAGTGATGTTTACAGTTGAGATGGATACAGACGGAGGGGAGAGCATAACAGTGACCACCCTTGATGGGTCAGGTAGACATGATGATGTTAGGCTAGTGATGTTTGATGATGTAGTTTTTCTATCTCAACATGATGATCACGATATGTTACACAGCCTGATAGTATCTCCCCAACAGCTGTTTGATCTTGTGTCTTCTATGTCACTACCCGCAGGGGCGTATCAAGTTAGTAAAGAAAGGGGCTATACAGAATAGAAATCACCTGTATAATGAGTATTAACGATGCCCCCCGCCACATACACACATAAGGAATAACAAACCATGTATCTAATCCCTACTCTATTCAGTCTTCTCTACATACTAGGGGCAGTACAATGGTACATACTCTTTAAGGCAATTCTATATCTTCTTGAAGATGAACATAACGATGTCAGTGTTCTTATAAAGTCTAGTGTATGGCCTTTGCTTGCAGTTAATATGATCATCGACAATCTGTTTGTTCATGATGATGAGGAGGATGAGGAATGAGATGCTACATTTGCAACATCTCTACACAGGCTGGAGAAATCTATTGGGAAGAGACTAGACAGAGTTGGTCACCATGTCCTAAGTGTGTGGCTAAAGTAAAGGAGGCACAGGAAATTGAACTATTCGACGGAATACGATTACAAGAAACACCAGCCGTGCGTAAGCTGCGGGAGCAGTGATGGGGTTTATCCTCACCAAGACGGATCATACTGCTATGTATGTAAGACAAAGACATTCAATGAAGAGGAGGAAGAAGATAACATGCAACAGCCACACCTAACTACAGTCAAACCCTTACCACCCGTAACAGGTACGACATCAGCAATCCCTAGCAGGGGTTTAACTAAGGCAGTAGCTGAGAAGTACAAGGTACTCACGTCAGGCGATAAGGTAAGCCTAATCTACACAGTCAACGGTAAGCCAGCAGCCTTTAAGGAACGAGGTTTAGTAGAGAAGACATTCAAGTTTAATGGTAATGCACAGACTGAGTTGTTTGGACAGGCTGCGTTCTCTAATGGAGGTAAGTCAGTAACAATTACTGAGGGTGAGTTTGATGCAATGGCTGCATACCAGATGATGTTTATGTCTGAGCCATGTGTGTCTGTAATCAATGGTGCATCAGGTGCAGTCAAGGATTGTAAACGTAACTACGAATGGCTTGATAGCTTTGATAAGATTAACATCTGCTTTGATAGTGATAAGCCTGGTCAGGAGGCAGCAGTAGCTGTTGCTGAGTTGTTTGATCCTCGTAAGGTACGCCTAGTTAAGATGACCTTGAACGATCCTAATGACTACATCACACAGGGCCGTGAACGTGAGTTCATTGACAGCCACCGTAAGGCTGGCCCCTTCACACCTGACGGTATCCTAGCAGGTAATGAACTGTATGATCTTGTGAGTACACCACCTAACTATGACTCAGTAGCCTACCCTTTCAGTGGCCTCAACGATATGACTAGGGGTCTACGTACTGGTGAGTTGATTACCTTTGTAGCTGGCACAGGTGTAGGTAAGACACAGGTAATGCGTGAGATACTTTACCACCTGATCCAAGAAGACAAAGGATGTGTAGGTACACTGTTCCTAGAGGAACCAGTAAGAGACACAGGCCTAGGCATGATGTCCATCCACGCAGACAAGATGCTACACCTACCAGATACTGAGTACACAAAGGATGAGTTTGATGCCGCATATACTGCAACTCTTGGGAGCAATCGTGTTTTTCTCTATGACAGTTTCGGTAGTAATTCTGTTGAACGCATTGTTAGCATGGTTCGTTATCTTGCTCGTTCATGTGACTGCAAGTACATCATTCTCGACCATATCAGTATTGTTGTAAGTGACCACGCCAAGGATGAACGTAAGGCCTTGGATGAGATCGTCACTAAGCTAAAGACTTTGACTATTGAGTTAGATATTTGTCTCATCATGGTGTCACACCTTAGTCGTGATAAGAATAAGAAGTCACCAGAAGAGGGTGGTGTCATTGGACTACACGACATCAGAGGTACTGCTGGTATAGCCCAGCTGTCCAACATGATCATTGCCTTGGAACGTAACACACAGGCAGAGGATGAGTTAGAACGTAACACCACCAAGGTACGTGTGGTCAAGAACCGATTCACAGGCGAGACAGGGGTAGCAGATAGCCTACTCTATTCACGTCACACTGGACGCCTAACAAGCTACGAAGGATAAGAACATGGAAGTAGTCTTTGACTTAGAAGCAGACAGCCTTGACCCTACTAAGATTCACGTTGTCGTGGCTAAAGAGGTAGGCGTCAAAGGCAACTACATTATCACTGGCCCTAAGGCCTTTGCTAAGTTCGCATCTAAAGTTACCAAGTGGGTAGCACACAACGGTATTGGCTACGACATCCCAGTGATTGAGAAACTATGGGGCTACAAGATACCACTGTCTAATGTAGTTGATACTCTCGTACTGTCTCGTCTGTTTGATCCACAACGAAAGGGTGGACACAGCCTCAAGTCTTGGGGTGAAAGACTAGGTGACTTCAAGGATGACTACACTGGTGGCTTTGAAGTCTACACTGAGGAGATGAAGGCCTACTGCAAGCAGGATGTTAAGGTAACAGAGTTACTTTATAACACCTTGATCAAGGAAGGTAAGGCATTCAGTCAGGCATCTATCAACCTAGAACACATGGTACACGCCATCATGTGTGAACAACAGGCTAATGGATTTGAGCTTGACATTGATCTTGCTCAAGAAATCTACACTGTGTGCTTGAAGGAGACCTTACGTATTGAGACAGAGATTAAAGAGTTCATGGTTCCTATTGCTGTGCCAGTCAAAGAGGTCACTCTTAAACGTAAGAAGGATGGTGCAATCTTTGTCACTCAACTACTACAAGGACAGACAGTATGGGGTGACTACACTAAGATCATGTGGGAAGAGTTCAACCTTGGGTCACCAGTACAGATTAACAAACGTCTTGATCGTCTAGGCTGGAAGCCAACAGTTAAAACTAAGTCAGGAGAGAGCTATAAAATTTGCCCAGAAAATTTAGCAACCATCCCTGATGATGCACCTCAGGCAGTCAAAGGACTCAAGGCATGGAAGGTGCTAGAGACACGCTGGAAGCTTGCTCAGGAGTGGCTAGAGAAATCACAGGGGGATGGCAGGGTACATGGCACAGTGATCACTACAGGGGCTGTCACACACCGTGCAGCACACCGTGGCCCTAACATGGCTAACATCCCATCAGTACCTCACGGTAAGACAGGTATCCTATGGAAGATGGATGGTATGTACGCAGCTGAGTGTCGTCAGGTGTTCAAGGTTCCAGAGGGTAGGTTACTAGTTGGTACGGATGCAGCAGGTATCCAGCTACGTGTCTTAGCTCACTACATGAATGACCCAGTGTACACTGAGCAAGTAATTGATGGAGACATACACACGTTCAACATGAATGCGTTAGGTCGTCACTGTAAGGACAGACCAACAGCTAAGACATTCATCTATGCCTTCCTACTAGGGGCAGGTGTCGGTAAGATTGCTGAGATACTAGGATGTAATGGTGGTCAGGCTAACGTAGCTATGAAGAACTTCTATGAGGCACTACCTACACTCAAGAGACTAAAGAGTGAGGCGTCTCGTGCTGCTAGTATGGGATGGATGAAAGGCCTTGATGGTCGTATCCTTACTATTGGTAGTGAACACCTAGCCCTGTCTGTTTACCTACAGGGTGGAGAAACTGTAATCATGAGGCTTGCCAATGTGTTCTGGCAGCGTCAAGCAAAGAAGGAAGGGATAAACTTTAAGCAGTGTGCCTGGGTACACGACGAATGGCAGACAGAAGTAGACGAACACCAAGCACAGAGACTAGGAGAAATACAAGTCCAGTCTATCATTGATGCAGGTGCTTTCTTTAAACTTAACTGCCCAATGGATGGTGAAGCAAAGATTGGTAACAACTGGCTAGAAACCCATTGACACTACATCATGTGTGTAGTAGAATAATTAAACAGACCAACGCCAAAGGAGAATAGAATGGCTGATAAGAAAATCGTACTAAAGAATGTAGAAGTAAACTGGGCTAAGTTGTTTGATGCAGCACCTAAGTGGCAGTCAACGGAGCTTGAATACTCTATTGATGTTAAGGTCAACGATCAGTTGGCTAAACTTATGAAGGACTACAAGCTAAACAAACAGACCAAGAACAAGGATACAGCTTTCAACGGTGCTGACTTCATTACTCTTAAGCTTGATGAGAAGACTAAGAATGGTTGGGTTCGTTACGGTGAAGTGTTTGATAAGGAAGGTAACCCATCTTCAGACCTAGTAGGTAATGGTTCAAAGGTTAACTTGTTTGTCTCTCTTGGCGACAGCCCATATGGTAACATCATTAAGCTTGGACACCTCGAAGACCTTGACCGAGATAAAAAGGAAATGTTCCTTAACTTCTGTCAGGTGATGGAGCTAGTAGACTATGACGTACCTAGTGCAGTCATCAGGTCTAATGCCACAGTAGCTGCGGTAGATGCAGCACCTGTTGAAGAAATGTCAATCCCTTTCGAGGTATAAGGAGAGTAACTAATGACTAAAAGCATTGATAGCCTGATCGAAGATGTCTACTCCGTATTCACTGATGGGTACGAGAAGACAGAAGAAAACGATAAGGCTATTGATGCCTTTGGTGAGAACCTAAAAGAACTACTTAGGTCTCGACTAACCCCTCGTAAGAGTGGTGACTTCTACCTCCGCTTGTCTGCCATAGGTAAGCCCTCCCGACAGCTATGGTACGACAAGCAGGGGCATAAGAAAGAAGTAATGACTGGAGATAAGCTACTAAAGTTTCTTTACGGTGACATCATCGAAGAGATTCTTTTGACTATAGCTAAACTTTCTGGTCATAGTGTGACACATGAGCAACAGAAGGTAAAGGTAGCAGGGATTACAGGACACATGGACGCAGTGATTGATGGTCATGTTGTTGATGTTAAGTCTGCTTCACCTTTTGCTTTCAAGAAGTTTGTTAACGGTAGCCTACCCCTTGACGATCCCTTTGGTTACCTCCAACAAATCTCTGCTTACAGTGATGGTGTACCTGACAATGAGGGTGTAGCTTTCTGGGCTATGAACAAAGTTGATGGTGCTCTTACTCTGTATCAACCATCAGAAGATGTACTACCTGACACACAGGAAAGAGTAGATGAGTTACATGAACAGTTAGCCTTAGATGAACCACCTGAACGTTGTTACCCTGACATCCTAGACCTTAAGACAGGTAACCGTAAGCTAGACATTGGCTGTGTGTTCTGTGACTTTAAGAAAGTTTGTTGGGCAGACTCTAACGATGGTGAAGGACTCAAGGGTTACAAGTATGCAGCCATGCCCTTCCCTCTGTACTTAACTGAGGTGGTCAAGGCTCCTAGAGTAGATGAGATTGACATTGCCTAAGAAGCTTACAACTAGACAACAAGCAATCAAGGCTGGGTATCGTTCTGGCCTTGAGGAACAGACAGCTAAGATGCTGAAGAAGAAGAAGGTCAGGTACACCTACGAAGAAACCAAGATTAAGTGGGAAGACTTCAAGATTAGAACGTACACACCAGACTTTGTTCTTCACAACGGTATCATAATTGAAACAAAGGGTAGGTTCACAGCATCAGATAGACGTAAACACCTAGAGATTAAACGACAGTACGGTAAAGAATACGACATACGATTTGTCTTTAGTAATAGTAGGTCTAAACTATACAAGGGTGCTAAGTCTAGCTACGGTGAATGGTGTACAAAGAATGGTTTCCTGTATGCAGATAAGGAAATACCTCAGGAGTGGATAGATGAATGAAGACTTAATGTTAAAGATGGCTGAAAGATTTAGCCTTGAAGAGATGGCAGAGGCAGCACTGATAACACCCTTCATGTTTATCCAGGCCTTTGAAGATGAGATACTAGATAACTTAGGTAGGTTATCAGATATAGATCACGGTTTTACAATTGAAGAGAAAGACACAGATGGACTTTAAACAATACCAAACCAAGGCTGTAAGCTTTGCAATCTACCCAGCTACACACAAGGTTCTGTATCCTACCTTGGGCCTATGTGGTGAGGCTGGTGAGGTAGCAGAGAAGGTAAAGAAGCAGGTACGTGATGGGGTCTTTAGCAGACACGAGACAGCTAAAGAACTAGGGGATGTCCTCTGGTACTTAGCTAACCTAGCTAACGATCTGGGCTACAGCCTACATGAGATTGCTGAGAACAACATTGAGAAACTAGAGAGCCGCAAAGAACGTAACGTAATTCAAGGGTCAGGAGACAACCGATGAGCAACAACTACCTACCAACTGACTACCAATCCTTTATCCATAAGTCACGGTATGCTAAGTACCATGAGGGTCAAGGTCGTGAGTCATGGGATGATACAGTCACACGTTTCTCTACTTGCGTGATTCGTGGCACGGTTGACGAGGAGACTAAGTACCAGCTAGAACAAGCCATCATGGGCCTTGAGGTTATGCCATCCATGCGTTCACTCATGACAGCTGGTGCTGCTGCTGAACGTGACAACACATGTATGTACAACTGTAGCTACCTAGCCGTAGATGACCTTAAGTCCTTCGATGAGGCTATGTTTATCCTTCTCTGTGGTACTGGTGTAGGCTTCAGTGTTGAACGTCAGTCCATCACTAAGCTCCCTGAAGTCCCTGAGTTGTTCCAGAGTGAGACTAACATCGTCGTCAAGGACAGCAAGGAAGGTTGGGCTAAGGCTTTCCGTCAAGTTATTTTCCTCCTATATAGTGGTGAGATTCCTACGTGGGATGTGTCTAAGGTACGTCCAGCTGGTGCTCCACTCAAGACATTTGGTGGTCGTGCATCAGGTCCAGCACCCTTGGTTGATCTGTTTAACTTCACCATCAACACATTCAAGAAGGCAGTTGGTCGTAAGCTATCATCTGTTGAGTGTCACGACATCATGTGTAAGATTGGTGAAGTAGTAGTTGTTGGTGGTGTACGCCGCAGTGCTATGATCTCTCTGTCTGACCTTTCTGATGATCGTATGCGTTCAGCTAAGTCTGGTGCATGGTGGGAGAACAACCCACAACGTGCCTTGGCTAACAACTCTGTATCTTACACTGAGAAGCCAGACAACCTATCATTCATGAAAGAGTGGATGGCATTGGTTGAGTCAGGTTCAGGTGAACGTGGTATCTTTAACCGTGAGGCATCTCAGAAACAGGCTGCATTGAATGGTCGTCGTGATGCTAACTATGAGTTCGGGACAAATCCTTGCAGCGAGATCATCTTACGCCCAAGCCAGTTCTGCAACCTAACAGAGTGTGTAGTACGAGCAACTGATACCATTGAGACACTATCAGAGAAGGTACGTCTAGCTACTATCTTGGGTACGATCCAGTCTACCTACACTAAGTTCCCATACCTACGTAAGCAGTGGACAATTAACACAGCAGAAGAACGTCTACTAGGCGTGTCACTTACTGGTATCATGGACAACCCGTTGATGACCCTCAAGAACAAAGGACTAGATAAAACTCTTGCTCACCTTAAAGAAGTTGCTGTGGTTACCAATGCGAAATGGGCTGACATTCTTGGTATCCCTGTTGCTACTGCTATTACTTGTGTCAAGCCATCAGGTACTGTATCTCAGCTGGTAGACAGTGCCTCAGGTATCCATGCCCGGCACTCACCCTACTATATCCGCACCGTCAGAGGTGACAACAAAGACCCTCTCACCCAGTTCATGAAGGATCAAGGCATCCCTAGTGAACCTGACGCCTTTAAGCCTGACCAGACTACAGTGTTTAGCTTCCCACAGAAAGCACCAGAGGGGGCTGTGTGTACTAAGGACATGACTGCTATTGAACAGCTAGAGATGTGGTTGATGTACCAACGTAACTGGTGTGAACACAAACCGTCTGTCACTATCAATGTTAAGGGTGAGGAATGGTTAGAGGTTGGAGCATTTGTTTACAAACACTTCAATGAGATGTCAGGTGTTTCATTCCTACCTTTCAATGAACATACGTACCAACAAGCACCATACCAGGATTGTGAGAAGGCAGACTACGAAACACTTAAGGCTGGTATGCCTTCTCGTATTGACTGGTCTAAGCTTTCAGAGTATGAGAGTGAGGACAACACATCTGGTAGTCAGACACTGGCTTGCTCTGGTGACTCATGTGAAATCGTAGACTTAACCTAAGGAAAACTTATGTACACTGTCATAACTCGAAACCAATGTAACTTCTGTGACACAGCCAAAGCCCTGTTGAAAGGAGCAGGGCAAGGCTACACAGAGTATAACGTACAGTCCGATAGTTCTAAGTGGGTACTAACCCTGATGAAACAGGCAGGGCTTACCTCTGTACCTCAAATCTTTTCTTCTAGTGGCACTCACATTGGAGGGTTCAATGAGTTGAAAGAGTTCTTTGGTAAGTTAGAAGGGAGTGAGGTATGACAGTAGTACGTAAGCAATTCAACAGGGCCTTGTATGAAGCCTATGATGCACCAGCCCGTAATGCTCTAGTCTTTTACCTTGAGGATAACGGACACACCATCATCAACAATGAGGAGAACTACAAAGTAGATGTGATCTCCCAGAAAGGTACTTACACTTACTACAATGAGGCTGAGGTTAAGACTGCATGGAAGGGTGACTGGCCTGCTCACTGGGAAGAAGTCCGTATCCCTGAACGAAAGAAGAGGCTAATAGAAATGTATAAGGCATCTCCGTTTAGTGTACTTAACTTCTACATCTTTCGTCCTGACTTCAAACAAGCATGGCGTATCAAGGACACACTGTTGACAGAGAAAAGTCTTAAGGAAGCCAAGGGTCGTTACATCCAGAAGGGTGAGAAGTTCTTCCATATTCCCTACACTCAAGCAGAGTTGATTAACCTATGAGTAATGAACCACCTAAGAAACAAACACGTACTCGTCGTAATACCACCTACAAAGGGGCCACAGCTAAGAAGACCTCAGGTATCGTACCTCGTACTGACAACCAAGGTAAGTTACTCCAAGCCTTAGCCAGTAGTAGTCAGGTGTTTATCCTTGGGCCAGCTGGTACAGGTAAGACCTATGTTACTACAACCTACGCAGCTGATCAGTACACACTCAAAGAGATTGATAAGATCGTCATCACTAGACCTCACGTAGCTGTAGGTAAAGAGCTAGGGTTCTTGAAAGGAGACCTAAATGAGAAGACTATGCCTTGGGCTTTACCTGTCTTGGACGTTCTGGAAAAACACTTGGGTAAAGGAGCAGTGGAAACAGGAATCAAGAATGGCAACATTGAGATGGCACCTCTTGCTCTTATGCGAGGGCGTAGTTTCGATAATGCCTTCATAGTTGTTGATGAAGCACAGAACATTACCGCACATGAACTTAAGATGTTGCTGACACGGGTAGGTGAAGGGTCAACGATTGTACTTAACGGGGATGCACAACAGTCAGACCTAAAGGAAGCAGATGGTCTATCTAAAGTTATCCACCTAGCTAAGAAGCACATGTTGAATGTACCTATCATTGAGTTTGGTGTTGACGATATTGTTAGGAGTGGTATATGTGCTGAGTGGGTTAAAGTATTTATGAAGGAGAACTTGTAATGGCTAAGTGGAACATAGAAAATCTGGCACACGCAGATGTAAAGCAACACGAGTACGATGAGGATAAGGGTAGCCCTGTTGACCCAGTTAATAAGCCAGCCCACTACGGTGATGGATCAATTGAATGTATTGACTACATGAAGGACAACATGGACCACATGATGTTCATGGGTTACCTAGAAGGTAATGCTAAGAAGTACATGCACCGATACCGATACAAGGGTAAACCAGTGGAAGACCTACGCAAGGCTGGGTGGTACTTGGATCGGTTAATTGATGAGATGGAAGGAAGTTAACCTCTCTTAGCTCAACTGGATAGAGCAAGTCACTTCTAATGACTAGGTTGTAGGTTCGAGTCCTACAGAGAGGACCAAAATAAAAGCCCCCTTGGAACTTAATCCTTGGGGGCTTACTCATTTCAGTAACCTGACTTCTTCTTAGGCTTCTTCTTTGTTGTCTTTTTCATAGCAGAGTCCTTCATTAACTTTCCATTGGGCATGTAGTGGTAGCCCTTTGGTGCTTTCTTTGTAGGTTTCTTCGCCATTATCTTGCCCTCAACATTTCTTCTAAGTGTTTAATAGTTATGTTAGCCTCTGCCAGTGAAGCCTTCATGTCACTCATCGCAAGCAACAGTTTCTCTTTATCTTCTGAGAGTTTATCAACCTTTTTTACAAGACCTTCAACTTGTTCTTTCAAGGTATCATTAAACTGTGCCACAGTAGCCCCATCCTTCATATTCTTTTCGTGTGTAAGTTTGGCTTTTTGTGACAGGAACGTCCATAGGCCAGCCGAGCCTATGACAGCAACGATAATAGGGAGTAACTGTTGATAGTCCATTAACTAAACCTTTTCTTTTCCAGTATTTGTCTTTGTGTTAGGTTTGCTAAGTAGATAGAATGAAACGACATCCACACGAGTGCTCCTACGTGGAACCACTCAGATATACTTTGAGTTGATACGCCTCTTGAGGCTTCTTTTACTCCTTGTAAAGTTGAGATAGAGTAAACAAACTCCGTACTATGTGGAACGTGCATGAGTAGGAGGGCTAGGATGTAGGCTGTAAATACTGTGTCAAACAGTAAGATAAACTTTAGAAGAGTTTTATTACCCCAGAAAGTAATAGGAACGACAGCTGCACTTGCTACACCCCATAAGATAATTAGGTCGTTAGAAAAACAGGAAGTGTCTACTCCATAAAACAAGCCAGCTAAGATCACACCCCAGAAACTATAAGTAATTAGTTGTGCTGGGCCATTGTCATTATACACTTGTTGGTAGGCCCTCTTGAGTCCTGCTATCATCCTTTATACTTCCCCATTGTTATTGTTTTCAAGAATCCTCTCCAAATCTCTTGAGGGGATGGAAGTACCCAACCTAAGATTAGAAGTAGGACCACCCACATGGGTATGTCCTCGTTTGTTACGTTCAATGCTTCAATAGAGCCACTAGGAGTGATGCCTGTGTTGACTGTATCAGCCTTGATGATGTCACCTACCTGAGCACCTGTCTGGTTGTTCTCCTGCCCTGCCTGTACGTTAGCTGCTACGTTAGGACCACCACCACTTAGAAGAGAGAGTGGGTTACCTAAACATCCTGCTAGGAGTAGTATAAGAGGGAGGGAGGCTAGGAGTTTCATTAGTTATTCTACCGTAAGTGTGCCAAGTTTTTCATTGTTATCTGGCTTTGTGTATGTTGCAAGAACAGTTCCATCAGATGTCTTTGCGGTGTAGGTTGTACCTGTACGAACTCCACCTTCACTAACTGCCGAAGTAGTTACAGCAGAAGCTTCCTCACCTTCGTTAGCAACTAAGTTATATGTCTGTAAACGTCTCTTGAGAAGGCCTCTAGGGTAATCGCTACCAGAACGGAAGTTAGTAGTGAATCCTATAAGATTTTCTGTACTTCTAGCACCTTCTTTACTCGCTTCATCCAACATTGTCTTTACAGAAGACCAACCTGCGGAACCAATTCCAGCATTCCAGGCCATGTCATAAGCAGCTTGTTTTGCGGTATCGGTTAACCCATCAAAACCTTCCCCGTATTTAGAGGCAGTACGGGTTGCAAACTCTGAATAAACAGCTTTAGCAAAAGCTTCGTCTGTGTCATAGGAAGTTTTTGATATTCCAAACTTAGTAGCACCTGCGTAGTCTACCCCAGATAGATTAGAAGAAGTAAGTCCATGCGAACCTGTAGGATCAAATACGGTTCCGTCAGCTTTCTTTACACTATTTGCATCAGGAACAATACCGTAAGGAAGGGTTAAGAAACCTCTTCCATCTAGGTGTATACTCGTTCCTTCAGCTTCAACAAGACTATCAAAACCTGACCTTAAGGAAGGTGTCTCAGCAACCTCTGTTGAAGAATCTCCTGAAATGATAGTTGCGAAGCTAGTAGAAACTTCCGTTTGGTTGGTTTCTTCCTCTACAGCAGCTACAGGAGTAGCAGCAACTGCCTCCGTCTCACTCGTAAAGAAAGCAATCTGATCATCTGTCAGGTTATTAAATGCGTCTTGAGTAGCTTGGTCAAGGACACCTGTACGGGGTAAACCAAACATCCCTTGAGCATCCTGAACAGCATTCATAGTGTTTCTACCATAAACACCATCGACTTCTCCGATACCATCTAAGCCCAGCCTGATCATGTTTGTTTGAGCAGAACGGATAGTACCGTTAGGGCCAGCATCTCTGTCTCCCTGCCTAAAGGCGTTACCATCAGGAGTAATAACAGCATCAGGGGCCATAGCTTCAGCTACAGCTGCCTCAATAGGATCGTTTAGTTCTAAGTGCCAAGTCATTGTAGACTCCTTAAGGTTTAGTACGGCGGTTGCCATCAGGATCAATCCAACGTGCGCCAGAAGGAAGTGCATCATATTCTTCTTTCGATCCTGGAGTAGAGAAATCTCTGACAAATGTACCAGAACCTAGAGGATCACCGTCACCTATGTCTTCGTTTGTTACCCTTGAGTCTGCTCTTTTCTGAGACTTAAGCCCAGTAGGGTCTACGTAGTATGCTCCAGCTGGTACAGCCTGATACATTTCATAAGTCATACCTGTTTGCTCAGTAAAGACGATAGGGTCTTCTTCCGTCCCTGGGCCTGTGCTCTGTGTAACTTCAGCTGGAGGAAGAGTAGTAGTAACAATCTCACCTATACCTGAGTCCACGTTAAGTGCTCTCTCGAAGCTACGTAGTTGACGAAGACGTGTTGAGATACTAGAAACCTTGCTGTACTGAGTAGACAAGCTTCTCCAAATAAGAGATTCGGGTTCACTAGGGTTGATGCCTTTTGTTGCTGCAAGGAAGCTTTCATACTCAGGGCTATCTGGAGTGATTTGACCAGTTGCTGCAAGCCTGTTTTGTAACTTATTAAAAGCTGTTGGACCTTCCTTCCAGAGTGCGTTAAAGTCTCCACCGTAGTACTGATTTACAACACCTTGAATAAACTGGTACTCTGGTGCAGTAGACAACTCAAAGCTTAGTGTATCAGGATCAATAGTAATTTGTGGAATGCTTTTAATACGTCCAAGAGCATTGACTGCATAGTTAGCAGCATTCTTTTGAAGTGCAGCAGTCATCTGTGCCTTTAAGATAGTAGCAGTTTCGGCGTCCTTACCACCCATTCCTTCCAAGTCCCTAAGAATACGTAGGTTGCTTGGAGCAAACAAAGAGTCAAGACCTGTCGTAGAGTTTGTCTCTAAACCTCTTAGCATCAAGAGGTTAGACATGTTAGATATGACAGAAGCCCAAGCCTCTTTAGCATTCGGATCAGCTAGAACTTCTGCTGGGTCAGAAAGAATATCTTTAAGTAAAGAACTTTGTGTAGTAAGGTTTCTTGCAACTTCTTCTGTATTCCCTTCAATATCACTGTAGGCATCCGTAAGTTCTGTAGGGAAAAGATCAGGAGCAGCAGCAAGCTGTCCAGCTGTGGTTCCTTCACTGCCAGCTAAGGCAGTTATAGCTGGATCAAAGTTAAGATCACTAAAGCCAACCACGTTGTTCAATACATTCCCAGAGTCAGCCATTTCTTTAGCAAGTTTAGGAGCTATCTGTGCAGCTATCTGTACCATAAACTCAGGAGACTTCATAGCAAGGATAGCTATTGGGTTTTTTTCAGAAAGATTCAAAGCAATGTTAGCAGCATAGGCTGTCGCTTTTGTAGAAGCTACCTTTTGATCGTAGTTTGTAATTGTCTCAAACATTCTATCAATAGAAGCAATCTTTGTTTCCATCTGCCCCCACAGTTCAGCATTCATGTCACCAGCTGGGCGCATAAAGGCTGGTTTTGATCTCAGCTCTGCAAAGGTTGCCGCATAAGCTACAATCTCTTCAACCCTAAAGTTACCGCCAGAGATTTCAATATCAAGAGCAGCTGAGAGAGTACTCCCAAACCTTTCTAGGGTTTCCATGTTACCTGCAAAACCACTAGAATAGTTTAAATTACCTGCTACAACGGCTGCTTGAGCCTGTGCAACGTTTGAGGCCAAAGAACCTACGGCTCTAGTAGTAGCCTGTTCGTAAGTAATTGTCTCTCCATTTGCCTCTGCTTCTTTCAGTGCTATATTTATAAGACCTAACCTAGTGCCCTCACCCTGGTTATTAAACAGAGTAGTAGCTGTGTCTTGAGCAGATACAGGCTGGACAGGGACAGTGAATACGCCTTGACCAAAAACTCTAGAGGCAACAGCAGTCTGTTCATCATTTAAACCAAGGTTTGCTAGATCAACTGCGTAGTTTGCAGCTGCTTGATCCCTTGCCATACCACCTGAGATATCCTGTTGAGCACTCTGGATAATGTTAGCAAAAGCTGCTCTATCTCTTTCTGTCTGTGTTGGAAGGTTAGCCCTTGCTGCTGTAGCCATAGCTCTATCTTGAGCAAGTTGCCCCCTAGCAAAAGTATCTAATCCATCCAGTAGGTTACCAGCTAAAGCTAACCCTGTAGATGCAGGAGCCTGAATAGGTTGTTCAAAAGCTCCAGCACCTTGCACGTTTTGGTCTAATGTAAAGGCCATCTATTATTCTCCTTGAGCAGCTTGTGCTGTAATTCTTGCGGCATCAGACTGCCCTTGTGTTCTTTTTACTAGGTCAGTTAGTTGGTTAGGGTTCATAAGACTACGGTAAAGTCTTGTTTGATTCTCAATAGAGAACCCACCATCCTCAACTTCGTTAAAGGCATCATTGTAAAGTGCTTGACCTTCAGCTATTTTATCTGGGTCACCCGTTGCAATAAGTTCTAACCCTTGATCTGCGTATTTGCTAATACTAGCCAGTGTTTTTCTGAACTTACGATCTTCCCTGAACGAGATATCTTTAGTGTCGTAGTGATTTAGAACCCGCATAGGTGTAGCACCTGCAACGATAGAGGAAATCAAACCAAGTGTAATCTCATCTTCTCCAAACTCACCTGCAATACCCATACGTTTACTACGGTACTGCCCTGTTTCAATAAGCTCAGAGACCTTTGCAAACATATCAATAGACTTAACGCCTCTCGTTAGCCGTACAAGCTCTTGATAAGCAATAGAGTTGTGTCCAGCGACAAGAGCCTTTACCAGACCGTTGATTGACTTATAACTATCACTAAGGATTTGACCAGATGGGCCTGAGATTGTCTCAAGAAGTGGGTCTTCACCAAACATTTGCCAGAACTGTTGTGCTGCACCAGACATAGGGCCAATACGAGAACCTAGTGAAACGTCAGTCCCTGCAAGTTCTGAAAGTGCAAGATCAAAGAGACCAAACTTAACAGCATTAAGCACAGCTGCTGAGTTAGGGTCTTCAGGATCAACACCGAGAGCAGTCATTGCCGCAATCATTTTAGGTGGAGCACCCATACCTCTTGCACCGAATGTCAGAGTGTTCCAAGTTGCCATTCTAGCTCGTTCAGAACCTGTAAGGTCTCTACCGATAAGAAGGTTATCTACGAAGCGCATAGAATATGACTGCCACTGTGTAGCCAAAGCAAGGATTGGACCCTCTTGGTATCTACCCTTCTGTCCAGATGTCATACGGAAAGAAAGGGCTTGCTCTCTGTTTGATACATAACGAATACCCTTGTCAGAGAAGACATCACCAGAAATATTCTTAGCATTGTGCTCCATAACGCCAACAGCAGCAGCAGCAATTCTACCGTAAAGCTCTCCACCTTTGAAGGGTGTAAGACCAATCTCTAGGGCTTCGTTGAACTTACTCTTTGAACTATTAAAGGTAGCACCGTTACGTTCAAGAGTGTTAGAACCAATAATGCTTCTGCCTGACTCTTTCATGTAACGTACAGTGTCGATCAACTCCTGCTTAGTCATCAGCAACCCACCATACTCTTGCATGGTTTCACTTACAAGTCTTTCGATGTCTGCATCAGCTGCTTTACGTGTCTTGAAAAGAAGAGCAGCAATGATAGGTACGTTAGGAGCAGCCTTCATACCGTATTTAGGAGAGATGAAAGTAATCTGTGCTACGTGAGATGCGTTAAGAATAAACTGGTCGGGGTTAAACAGACCCATCTTCATGTGAAAGACTGTAGCTCGTGTTCTACCAGCTACGTTACCAATCCAATCAGCAGGATTAGAAACAATCTTTGTTTTATCATAGATAGCTTCTGACAACTGAGTAGCATATGCTGTCGTGTCATCAGTACGATCCATGAGACCAAGACGAGATTGAATAGCTCGTTGCTGTTGTCTCATCTCACGGTTTATACCCCTGTTTTCTTTACTTACCTTAGCTAAACGGATAAAGTCTTCAGGGTTGTGAGGGACATCACCATCAAAAGCTACGCTTCCTCTGGGTAACAAACGAGCCTTATTAACCCATCCATTTACCGCAGACTGAGTAGCCTTGTAGTGTGAGTAACGGTAAGCCTCAGACTTAAACTGCTCTACAATATTTTCAATAGGGCTTTGGTTGATTGCTCTACCTCCACCGTAAGTCATAGGAGGTGTATCACCACGTTTACGGGTTACCCGCATAGCTTGGTACTCACCAATAGACATACCAGCACCTTCAGGGATAGATTCTTCTACTTTACTGTCTCTAGCCTTGACTTCAAACTTGTTAGTGAAGCTCTCGTTATGGTCAGCAGCAATTCTCTTAAGTGTAGTAAAGTCAACTACACCTGTGTTCCAAGAGTTGTTACGAGCAATGGTAGCATTGACTTTAACTAAGTCCTCACCAGACAACTCTAGCTTACGGATACCTTTTAGTCCTCGTGAAGTAATGTAAGGAGCTAAAGCTTCTACAATGTTGTTAAGTTGTGAAGCAGCTGCATCAGCTTCTTTCGTGGAGAAAGAGCCAAGCAGTGTACGGAAACCACCTGTAGCCTTACTACCACCTGCGAGTGTGTCAGTGTAAACTGTACCAATGAAGTGTCTAAGTCTATCGTTGTTACGAGGGCCACCTACGTTGTAACCAAGAACATCAGACTTAAGAGGTACTCTGCTACGGATCACATCTGTTACGTGGTCGTACTTGATACCGTCAGCAGCCTCAAAAGGTTCATCCAGTTTATAAACAACTCTATCACCAATCTGGCTTGGGTTTACTTGACCTGACAAACGACTAAATACAATAGTCTTCTCAGGAATAACATCAACTACAACGGCAACAGTGTCATAGCCTTCTTCAACAGTGATTGTTCTACCGTTACGTTCAGCTACTCTCTTAAGAATGTCTGTGGCTTTGATATTCCATGCTGCATTGTTAATGTCAGTCAAGGCATGGTAGGCCTTCATCTGTTTCTCTGAGGGTATTTTACCGTATAGAGAAAAGAAGTCTCTAATAAACTCTGGGTCTGTCGGAGCACCTCTAGTAGCAGCTAGGCCTGTGTCAATGTCACCAAGTAAACCATCACGGTATCCCGTCATGATATCTTCAATCTGTTTAAACTCTGTCTTAGACAAGGCTCTTACATCCTTGAAGGATTGATCAGCAAACTTAGAGAACCTAGTTACAACACCTTCAGCTGCGTTTGTTAGGAAACCTAGTCGATCTCCCAAAGCCGTCTGAGGAGCAGAGATAATACCAGCAATAGCTCTTTTTAGTACATTCTCTTCAGGGTTCACGTCATCTAAGGTTTCAGCTAGTCTACGTGTATCAAGACGTTCACTGTACTCAAGGTAGTATCCTTTAGGTGCAACTGTAGCTTCAACACCCTCAGGTAAATCTCCTACTCTCTCAACACTTTCACCTGTATCCTTACGGATAATTCTAGGTGCATCTACTACAGTGTATGCAGGGTTATCGTTTACAGACTTCAGGGCTGCTTCTCTTGTAGGGAAGGCTCGTCCGTCAATTGGGTTACCTAGTCTTACTGTTGTTGTAAAGAGGTCAGACCCTTCATCTAGGGTTCTGTACAAAGCTACAGTTGGGTTGTTAGTAACCTTAGCAATACGAGTTACAACACCCTGTACTACTGCTTGTAGTTGATCAGGAGAGAAGGCTCTACCACTTACAGAAGACTTCATAAGACGTGACATCTTCTCAAAGACAGAAGAACCGTTAGTTGCCTGTACTACAGCAGCAGAGTTAGGCATGTTAACTGGCCCTGTCGGTCCTTGGAAGGGATCAAGGGTACTAGGGCCAGCCTTGTAGGCTACGTTGTCTGGAGCAGAACCAGTGTTGAACTGACGAACTGTAGCAGCTGCCCCTGCATCTGGACCTCTTGTTGCTGTAACTGCATCTGTAGCAGAACGAGCAGACATCAATCTTTTAAGGACTTCTCTGGACGCAGCAGGAATACCTTTAGCAGATTGAAAACCAAGCTTGCCCACACCCCTTATAACTCTTGAAGACATACCAAGTGTACCAAGCTCTACCATAGCCATAAACTGTTTAAAGTTAGCAGCTGGGTCAGTACCAAAGTTTTCTAATTGTGTTTGAAGCTCTCTGAGGTTCTCGTATTCACGGAAGTTCCCTAGACCTTCACGTTCAGCAGAGTCAAGTTCATCTTCCCAGAACTGTTTAAACTCTTCTGGTTCCATGTTGAGGGTCTCAGCAAACTCAACAGTCTTGGATTCGTCACCCCTAGCCAGGTTTCTAATAGATACTGGAATCCAGCTAAGTGCCTCAACAGACCCAGCTGCAAGCCAACGAGCAGTAGAAGGATCATTGATCTCAAGACGTTCCTCAAGACGGTTAGACAACCACTCATAGTTGGATAGCATAGCAAGACCGTAAGGGTTTATCTCTTGGTCATCTGTCATTAGCATACTGTTAAAGAAGTATTCTCTAACACCAACAGTCTTTTCTTTACGAGCCAGATACTCAGCAACGTCAACTGCTGCTTCCTCTACTGGTACACCAGCTGCAAACAGAACGTTAAGGAACCTTTCAGAGTCAGGGTACTGACGTACTAAGTCATCATTGGAGAAGTCCCCAGCAACCCTAGCTTGAGACACCTCAACAGGGTCTACCTCAAGGATAGTAGACTGTTGATCCACGATACGTTGTTCACGAGGAGACGCAGGGTCTACTCTCACTACAGTCTGCGGTGCTTCCTGACCCAGAGTTTCCTCTAGGCTAGAAAGGGTGTCTTCAAAGGAAGGGATACCAGTCATTTATTATTCACCCAACTTCCCAAGAAATTCACTGCCTTGTGGAGACATACCAAAGTTCATAGCACTAAACCCTAAGCTTGCGATACTCTTGTAGTTCTGAGCCTTCAAACCAAGGTTAGAGATTTCAGTAGACAATCCACTCTGTTGTGAACCATAGCCTAGTTCTGCACCTAGCTGTGACCTACCTGCACCTACGGCTCCTGAAAGACCTGAGGACTGAGCAACACCTGAAGCTTGAGCAGACGATTGTGCCCTTGCACTAGCAATCATGTTAGACCTAATAGCAGCCCTACGTTGTCTACGTACCTGTAATTCCTGTGCTCTCTGTTGAGCACGAGCCTGCGATTTGGAAGCTTGAGCAGATTTTACTGTGCCTATGATACCAGCTGCTGCACCTGCTGCTACTACACCGCCCACTGCGGAAGCAGCGGTAAGAGTTCCTGCTACGCCCCCCGCAATACTTAGTGCTGTACCGATTGCTGTAAAAATAGCCATTCTATAGCTCCTTCATGTAGTGAGTTTCAGCTTTTGTGTAACCCATTCGTTTATAAACTTTACCAAGGTCTGCAATATTCTCTAGATAAGCCATGCCGATAAACTTAGCACCTTGTTCTTTTGCCCAGTTTTCGTAAAATGCCATAAGCTTGAAACCTGCCTTAGTGTGTCGGTAGTCCTTGCTAACAAACCATGCAATCTCTGAGGCTACTTTCTGAGAAGAAAACAAAGGCTCTGTTACTTGCCCTACTAGGTAACCTGCAATCTCACCGTCTACCTCTGCTACAAAAGTTTCTACTTCTTTCATTGGCAAAGTTTTCAAGAATACTTCCTGTGTTTTCTTAGCATCCCACGTGTAAGGCAGTTGTGACTCTTTGTGGAATTGTTTGAAGAGCATGAGACAATCAAGTAGATCATCTTCTGTAGCTTTTCTGATTTTAGATTCCTGAGTTTTTAGCACCAATTACCTCATAGCCTACTAAGTGGAAGTCTTTACCTGTTGTACTCTCAAACCGTAGCTTCATTGAACGGCCTCTGCCTCTAACCTTAGACTTGGTAACCACTGTATTAGTTGGGTAGTGGATAGAGCTAAGATCGTCGGGGTCTACAACTGGTACATCTTTTAGTTTATAGATTTCTCTAGGAGTAGAACCTACCTTGTTTAAGTTCCAAGATACGGACATCTTACAGCTTGAAGGATTGATGAAGTCATAACCTGCACCGTCTGCTACGTAACCTTCCTCAGTTACTCGCATGTAGGTTGTAATGTAAGGAGCATTCTTGAACGTACCCATACTACCCATGAAGTCATAACTAGCTTCAGCAAAGCTACTGTAGTCCGCATCACCCCAGTCAAGGTATGTATCACCAGAAAACCTAGCAACAGTCATCTTGCTATCTACACCACTTCTAACGAGCAACTTAATCTCAGTCTCACCCTGAAGAAAGTCTCTGTAGAGAGTAGCTACAACAGTGTCAGAACCGTTAATGATTGTATCGACACCGTTAATAACCTGTGTCTCTGTAGAGGTAGAACCTAATCCACTAAAGTAAGAAGTACCTACAATGTAATGACCAGCTGCCCCGTCTGCTACTTTCCAAGGGTGGAAGGCTTGAAGGGCTAAGTCTAGTACAAGAATGTTGTTGTACTTGTAGTCAATACTCTCGTTTTTGTCAGGGTAGAACCAGTAGATGCGTTGGTTGATTTGGTCGTACTCAACAAAAGCCTGGGCCTTCTTCTCGTTAGGGATTTCATTCCAGAGAGTCTGAATTGTAGAAAGGGATAGGTTGTTAGCAGTAGGTGTGTTTAAACCTTCACCAGCTTGAATTGCGTAGATGCCTGTCTTGGCCCACCAGATAGGTACGCCTCCACCAACTGTAAAAGTGTTCTCGTTAACAATACCTACATCAGAAATCTGAGTGATAGAAAACTCTGTAGCACGAAACACGTTGTCTACACCAGCAACAGACCATACACCGTTCTCAGCAAACACGATAAGTGATGCACCTAGTACGTACAACTTACGAATGTTGTGAGCATCTGGGATACTTACTACACCACCGTCAGTGTCCAACAAGTCAGCAATGATTTCAGATGTGGGATCGTTAACCTGATAGCAGTTACCAATGTCACGAATGTTTTCAGTCAACCTAGAGAAGTAAACCTTGCCACCGTTCTTAGCTGAGTCAATACCAGCATAGAAGATACGTCCAGCATAGGCTGCAACACTACGGAATCTACCTGTCTCTACTTCAGTAGGGATACTATTTGTACGAACCTTGTTAAAGACATCTAGTACATAGTGACCGTGGGAGGCTAGTGATGAACCTGTGTAGATTTCTTGCCAGTCTGCTTTATTAAAAGCACCAGCAGCAGTCTTACCTGAGTACCATGCGTGGGTCAAGGGAGGGTAAGTAGTAGGTGCGCCATACGTTGTTAGAGCAGCAGCACCCTTTGTACCAATCCAGCCTACGTTCTCTGTATCGTACTTTCTCTGGTTAGAGGGAGAAGTTTTGTCTTCAAAGTACTCATCTGTTACTTCAGCAACAGAACCCTGCCACTCAAAGTCTCTCTCCTTAAAAGCAATAGCTGTAGCTGTAATCTTGTTAGGAGAACCTGCTGCATCATACTCAAGGTAGATTGTGTTAATAGCTGGAGATGCAACAACGAGAACACCATTCAGGGATGTAACCTGAATACGTTCTTCAGAAGGGGAAAGGTTGTTGCTTGCTGAATAGGTATCAAGGTCTACAGAAGCACTGCTTACTAATTGAGCAGAAAGAGGGTCTAAAGCTTTCTCATAGAAAGTAATGTCTTTACCGTTCTGTACTACAAGAAACTCTAGGTTAGTCTGTCCTGCAACATTGGACCAAGTAGATGTCTGAAACACAGCACCTTCAGGAATGACTGCACCACTTGTAACTGCACCTGTCTCTAAAGTAACAGCCTTACGTCTACGTCTTGTACCATCACGTTCAAGAGCACAGTTAAGTTCATCCACTGAAGCATTTTCAGGGAACGTAAGTTCAGAGGCCTCAGTGATGAGACCCTTGACAAAGGTATTAACCGTTCTCTGAATTAAGCTCTGAGGCATCTAGTTTTTCCTTATCGGCCTTACGAGCCTTAGACCTGTCATTAACTGCTTTACGAGGTGTAGGTTTCTTTAGGGCTAGGTGGGAAGTTACAGCCTTTAAAGCTCCTTCCATTCCTGTCCACTGTCCACTCAACTCACTAGGAACTTGTGCTCCATTTTCGTATTTAACTGAGTAGAACTTAAAACCATCCTGAGGTTTGTAAACTACCAAGGCCTTCTCTGTTTTATCACTATGTACTTTGATCTCTTGACCATCTTCACTTTTGATTATCTTAACGTCTACCATAGTTATTCTTTGGCCTTCCTACGTTCAGTCTGTGCAAATCATTCTGTACGTACACTTTCTGCCGTCTAGCTGTCTGCTCAATCTTAGGATCAGAACCAGTTTTAAACAAGGACATGGCTGTAGACTTTGCTTCTGCTAGGAAGTAAGGAAACATTACATCATCTAAGTCTGGGGTGAAGCTATCTGTAAAGGCGTCAAACGTTGGGTACTTAATACCGTAAGCTCTCGTCTTAGCAGAAGTAAGGATTGCGTCTACAGTAGCCATGTAGGAATCAAGCACTACGTTCTCATCATCAAAGGATGTGTAGTAGCTAGGCATAACGTCATTACGGATAAGCAAGATACTATCTGCCTGTACGTCATCAACCTGCAAGATGTTAGAAGCTAAACTGTCTCGACCATCTGACAAAGCAAAGAACTCATCTGGCTCTAGGTAGATAAGACGTTGGTAGTCTACTCCACCAACAACCTTAGTTACGTTGTAGTCCAGGAACTCAATATTCTTTACACGGGAAGGGAAAGAGAAGTGAGTAGGTCTAACGGAACTAGAGAAAGATGTAAGCTTAATTATCTGGGAGTGTTCAGGAATGTCACGAGTAGCAATCATTGCGAAGTAAGTATTCTCTACTACCGCAGCAATCTGTCCAGCTTCGTTAGAATCTGAAATGCTATTGATCTCCTCCGAATCCATGTCGGACAAGATATTCTGGACCATTTGAAGGAGAGTCATTTTCATGTTATGCACTCATTCCAATAATAGAAGCATAGATGTTAGCATAGTTTACAACTACATTATCTGTATCTGCTTTAGTTTTAATTTCAATGTAGTCATTCTGTACTAGGGAAGTAACAGCCGTTACACTAATGGAACCCCAAGTACCTGTAGCAATACTACGGATTGTTCGTGATCCTACAATCTCAGTACCATTCTTAAACAAAGCCCACTCTACATTCTTTGTTGGGCCTGTAGCCTGAGTAGATGACATTGTTAAATTTATAAGACCTGTAAGACCTGTAGCATCGTCGTATTTAAATCTTAGGTTAGGAGATGTAACAACTGTAAAGCCTGATACAAGAGAAGCACTAATAGAAGGAGATAAGAACTTCTCAGCTATGTCTGTATCTAAGGCGTAAGCATAAGGTGAAGATGAATTAAAGGCTGTAGCAGCTGCTAGGTGTCTATGGATAGGTTGCCATACCCCACTACCAGAACCATTAGCTACGTATGTCTCTCCACTGTTAGCAGCAGATGTACCCTTAGGTTCGTGCAAGGCACTACCAGTAAGGGATGAATGTTCTACGTTAGCCATATTAAGTATCCTTAGCGGGGGGTCTTGTTAAGACTATTATACACACAAGTGAAATAGTTGTCAAGTTAAAAGTGGTAACAGGAGGAGATTTCTCCCCTCCCGTTGTATTTTAGTTTAAGCCATTGGCTTTGTAAGAACAGAAACCATGTTCTCTGGACGGTACAATTTCATACCGTAACGTGCAGTAGTAACGAACTCTGTACGCTGGTAGTCTTTGTTGTACTCTGTGTCCACGTTTGGCATCTGACGCCATGCACCAACAAACGGCGACACAGCTTGGTCAGCTGAGAAGAACAAGTTGTTGATTGCGTTAGCTGGAGCAGCAGAACCACTGATAGTCTCTGAAGATTTTGTTGCAAGGTAGTTAGATGTATAGACATCGAAACCATAGATGTTAGCAACAAAGGACATACCAGAAGCGATACCAGTATTGACGATACCTTCCCAACGTGGGTTGTTAGATACAGATGTCAAAGCTGAGAGGGTATTCATCTCAAATTCAACAGATGGATCAACGATAGCCACGAGGTTACGCTGTGGTACTTTACCAGTCTTCAATGCACGAAGAGCTTTTGCGAAGTCTTCAACTGCAATAACACCACCAGTACCTGAACCAATCATACGGTGAGCAACACCATTGATTGCGTTAGGGTTAGCTGCTGTTTGACCAGTCTGTGCAAGCTTCATGATGTCTGTTTCCAGACGTTCCATCAAAGCACGTTCCTGAAGTGGAACAAACTGAGACATGATCTGATTGGCGTAGTAAACATCCTGCATCGCTTTGTTAGTGATGTAGTTACTGGACTGAAGGTAGTCAGTAATGGTGAATGTGAACTGTGCATCGTCAATCGGTGTGTAAGACACTGCTGTATCTTCAGCATAGTCAGCAATGGTTGCGTCACCCAGCGATGGGATTTTGAATGTGTCACCGTCAGGGAAATCACTCAACCAGTTTACATACTTCATACCTTGCAGTTCGTCACGCAAGATTTCTTTAAGTTCGGCGGACCAAACCTCTGCACGTTTTGCTAGTGCTAGTGTAGCTACTGTGTTACCAGCCATTTTCGTATTCCTTTATTTGTAAAAGTTACTGCCCAGACGGTCGGCATCTGCCATCATTTCCCGTTGGGTAGTTGGTTTATAGTATTGACTAGAGTTTTCTCTACGAAGTCTCTGGTAGTAACCAAAGTCTTTTTCAGAGGATGCTTGCATTGTAGAACCTTCAGTACGAATGCTCCCTTGAATCACTGGAGAACGTCTAGGTGCTGGTTGACCAAGCAACTGCATAAAAGCAGCAGGTGACTTAGCAGCCATACCTTGTAGTTCTGACAACGATAGCCCTAGTTCAGCAGCCTTTTGCTGCACTGTAGCAGCAGCTTCTGTACCGTAAGCTTTTTCAAGTTCCGCCTCTACGACAGCAATGTTATTCTTAGTAACACTTTGTTGCTCTCGTTTCATCAGGGTCTGTTCAACTAGGCTCTCAATGTTAGCTTCACTCGAACTAGGCTGGGTGTTAGCTGTATTCGAAGTGCCACTCATGTTGTTATTAGGATCAAGAAGTTCGGTTGTGGGTTCCGAGGCCATTTCTTCCATCTTAGTTGTAACTCCAAGTTTGTATGTTTGTTTTTCTAGGTCAGCTTTTAGTGAAGCATTCTCTTGTTTCATCTGTTCGATGAACCTGTCAGCTTCTAGCTTTCCCTTTGCTAACGCTTCTACATCGTTGAACTTACGTCCGTCTCCTACAAGATCACCTAGAACGGAAGGGCTGGTTGGCACTTCACTGGTAATTTCTTGTTGACTCTGTGTTACAGGGGTTACCTGTTCCTCAGAAAATACACTCATTGTTAATCCTTGTCTAAGTTGATTAGGTCCAACACAGTGGTCACTGCTCTATTGAACCCGTTACGGTCTGCTTGCTTGTATGCCCACGATGGTGAGTCATAGTCAGCAGCAGGGGTAGTATCCTTCAGCATAGGCTCCAGGATTTCTTTAAGGCGGTCTAGTCCCTCTCTGTTAGAATGGAGGGACTGACTTACTGCCTCTTTTTCTTTCTTAGTCTTGCACTCTTTGAACCAAGCTGCCTTCATTCAATGGGCTCCTCAGGAGCTTGCTGTGGTGCAGCCTCTAGCTGTTGCATACCTTGGTCCACCATCTCTTCTTGTTCGGCCTCAAACTCTACCTGTGCGTCTGTGACGACCTTCTGAGTTTCAAGCTGTTCAGAGACTGCAATGTTCTCACCAAACAAAGCTGGTTCACCCAGTTCATCTGCTAACAAACGAGCAAACTCTTTACCTGAAAGATGGGAAGCAATGGTGGGGTCTGACGCTTTGATCTGGAACATAGTAGTGAGGTTCTGTACACGTTGAGCACGTTCAGCAAAGTGACGAGCACCCATTGGTACAATCTTACCGTTTGAACGTAGATCATCACGAGTAATCTGTGTGAAGAAGTACAGGCCTGTGTCTTCGTTCAAGACCTTGGCTGTGTCTTCGTAGTCCATGTTACGACGAGCTACTTCAAGCATTGCGTTCAGGATAGGCTCAAGGAACACACGTTCAAAGTGAGCAGTCTTGTGTTGGAAGATACGACCAGCAGCAGTCATAAGCTGGTTAACTTCAAAGGCTGTCTTCTCACCAGCACTACGGATACCCATAGCCTCACGAGGAGCACCAGCCATCATCTCCATCTTAGCTTCTAGGTTCTGAATCTGGAAGTCAGCATTAAGAGCAGTAGCATCTGGTACAAGGTAGCCTACGTCACCTTCATCACCTAGATAGATACGAGCATTAGGGGCAAAGTCAAAGTCTTCTACGTCACCCTTGATCTTAAGAACAGGATAAGCAATCTGGTCAAACACGTCAGCCTTAAGGTTCTCAAGGTGATCAATGCGGTACTGCATACCAACTAGGTTATCTAGTGGACCCATGCTGTACAGGTTGTCTGGACGGTCTCTCCAGCCTGCGTGGAAGATAGGGTCACGTCCGAGGAAGCTAGGGTTCTCTTCGTTAGACAGAACGTAGGAACGGTCTACGATAGTAATGACACGGTTGTTCATAAACTTACCAGTGTCTGTGTCGTAGATGTCTCCGTAGAACGTAAGGATTTCTACGTAGTCTGATTCGTAGTAGTCTGTCAGGCTAGAGAAGCCATCAGCTATAAAACCCTCAGACTTGTTTACATCAATCTCGTTACCCTTAGCTGCACCACGGTTACCTAGCATCTTATTGAAGACGCCTTCCATGTAAGCTTTATCTGGGGATGTCTCAATCATACGTTGTACTTCACCCAAGGTAAGGATAGAACGAATGATCTTAGGAGTATCAGCAAACTCAGCTGCTACAGGGTTAAAGCAAATATCGTATGGTGAAATACGAACAAGCTTAGGACCAACATAGTTTACAACACGTTCACCATCTTCAAACTCTGTGACTTTACGTTGATAATCTACTGTAGCAAAACAGTTACCATATAAAATGTAATCATTGATAAGCTTGCTAGTCGTGTTAACAAAGTCAGACTGACGTAGCTTGTTCTGCATGTAAGCCTGAATGATGTCACGTTTAATCTTAACGTCACCCTCTTCGTCGGTAGCTTCAAAGCGGAACCAACGTTTCTGAGGGAACAAAGCTGCAAAGTAGTTTGCGTGGAGGTTATCAGAAATCTGTGTTAGCTTTGGAGTAGTCGTAGAGTTAGACCACGGCAACTTGTTGTTGCTCGTAGTGCGAGTATCTGTAGCGTACACATAGTTGCGCAACTCTTGCCACTCTTTAATCTTCTCAGAACGAGCATTGTTCCAGGATGTCCAACGGCTAGAAATATCCACAGCTAGAGTGTGCGGATCAATAACGCCTTCAATGTCGAGTGTAGTGCCAGCCATGATGACTCCTAGTCTTAGCTATGTGTTAATAATAACACAGTATAATTTATTTGTCAAGTGCTAAAATGCAACACCACCGAATTTAGGGTGAAATACTACATTATTATCTTGATTTCTCTTTCGGATAGCAGCGGCACTGGGCTTAATAGCTACTTCCACAGCTGCTGCTAGACAATCTTTACAGTCATCGTGTGCTGGGTTGTAGGATACAAGCTCTTCTTCTAGTACTTGACAGTGACCACCACGGTAGTGATACATCTGTAAGTTGTCGTACCTTGGTTCAAGGATAGCTGCGATACGTTCTTCCTTAGAACCTTGGTGACGGTTAGGTCTGTGTTCGTCAACCTTAAGAGCTAGACCGTTAGGTTTGATGTAGTTGTCTTTAAGTTCAGATACGATAGCTGACTGAGCAGCAGTACATTCAGCCCGTAGCTTTCTAAAGTCCCAACGATTAAGAAGGTCTAGAATATGTTTGAAGTACTCAGAAATCTTATCTGTTTTAAAACGATCAATGTCTAAGACGTAGACGTTGTTCTCATAGTCTACACCAATCACAACAATAGCTGTGTAGTCAGCCCTCTTGCTAACACTGTACGCAAAGTCAACAGCTGCACTGACGTTTAGTTTACGTCCCTTGTACTGCCACTGACCGTTATCTCTATCTAGATGCTTACGATCATAGTACTGAAACTTCTCATAGGCGATAGGTTGTGTGTCAGGATCAGTTGGATCATTGTAGTACTGAGCACGAAACTGTACTCTGTCTAGGTACTGTCCACGTTTCTTAGCTAAGATTTTAATGTTAAAGCCAAAGAACTTACCGTCCTTACGAGTTTGACGAGGCCAAAGGAAATCTCCTGTACCGTCTCCTCCGTCTTCTACTGCTCGTTCCATTACCTCGTAGATGTTTTCCTTACCTACAAGTTCACCCTTGTCTGAGTACAAATCTTCTTCCATACCCATCAAGTCTGAGTACAAGTCTTTAGGATGGTAACGTGTACCTACAACCCATTCCTGTGCTTCACTGCCTTCAATAGAAGATAGAAGAGAGTACTGAGACTTAACCTTGTTTCTACCTTCGTTGGTATAAGCATTCTCGAATACAACGACATCATCAAGGACTGCAATGTCACAGTGCATACCAGTAAGAGATGTAGTCAAACCACCAGTAAAGATAGAAGGGTCTCGAACTGCTTCCTTTTTACGGTCAGGGTGATCAAGAGCAATCTCAGATGTAGTCCACTTCTCTCGTTTACTCTCATCTTTATTCAAGTGTTGAGGCCAGTACTTCTGGTGGATGTCTGACTCAAAGATGTTTTTGATAAACGATAGCTGCTTCTGGGCTAGGTTTGAAGTAGCTGAGATGTAAAGCACACGAAGGGTAGGGTTCTTAGTTAACTCCCAGGCAACCCTGTAGGCAACCATAGCTGACTTGCCATGATCTCGTGGAAAGAGAAGAAGCTGGTGTGTCTTAGCTTCCTGCCTTGTCCACCACTTACAGACATCCTCGTGACAGTTACCCAGTACACGTTGAGGTGCTACAAGCTTGATAAACGTAATAAGACTACGTTCCGCAGCTTCTTTAATTTCTTCTACTGTCGCCATCAGGTTTTATTAAACCATCGTCAGGCCAGCAGGTTGTACCGCCGCCAGTTCCGCTGGAGTTGTAGCTGCATCAAT
>OJHF01000068.1_pt1 | contig 33504 bp, 30 predicted proteins | sample 1594891 | NCBI WGS metagenome assembly OJHF01 (sample SAMN05416737, study PRJEB24817) | seawater metagenome | isolation source: Sea water | place: Canada:Atlantic | collected 2013-07 | reverse complement strand
TGTATAAGAGACAGACCCCAGCCCGACCTCCGCCATCCGATTTGCGTCCTCCGCTCTCCACCGCCCCAACCTCCTCCAAAGTCTTCCACCCTTCCTGCACCGCCTTCGGTCCCGGAGGATCTAAAAATGGAAAATTCCGGACATCACCCAAGCCGAGAGATAACATCCGCAGGATCACGCCCGAAAGCGCACTCCGCCGAATCTCCGGATCGGTAAACTCCGATGCCAGCTCCAGCGTCTCCTCATCGTAAAGCTTCACGCAGATGCCATCGCGCACCCGACCACACCGGCCCCGACGCTGCCGTGCGCTCGCCTTCGAAATCATCTCCACCTGCAGGCTCTGAATCTGCCGCTGCGGATTAAAGCGACTCACCCGCGCCTGCCCGCTATCCACCACACTCACGATCCCCGGAATCGTCAGCGACGTCTCCGCGACATTGGTCGCCAGGAAAATCCGACGTTTCCCGCTTGGCTGAAATACCTTTTCCTGATCCTTCAGCGAAAGCCGCGCAAACACCGGCACCGCGTCCGTGTTGTATAACCCACGCCCCTGGATCATCTCGGCACACTCCCGGATCTCCCGCTCCCCCGGCAAGAATACCAGCACGTCCCCATTCGGATCCAAATCCGTGACAAACTCCACTCCGCGCAGCACATGCTCCTTCAGCCGCTCCCCATTCTCCCACTCCGGTAAAAAAATATCCTCCACCGGAAAAGTCCGCCCCTCAACCTGCACCACCGGACAATTCCCAAAGAACTCCGCAAAGCGACCCGCATCCAGCGTCGCCGATGAAATCAGCACCCGCAAATCCCGCCGCTTCTCCACCAGCCGCTTCAAATAACCCAAAAGAAAATCGATATTCAATGACCGCTCATGCGCCTCGTCGATGATGATCGTATTGTATTGTCTCAGCGACCGATCCCCCTGCGTCTCCGCCAGCAGAATTCCGTCCGTCATAAACTTCACCACCGTATCCTTCGTGCACACCTCCGTAAAACGAACCTGCCAGCCCACCTCCTTCCCCACCTCAACCTTCAGCTCCTCCGCCACCCGGCGCGCCACCGATGTCGCCGCCAGCCTCCGCGGCTGCGTACACCCAATCCGTCCCTCAGACCCCAGCTCCCTCGCCAACTCAATCGCCATCTTCGGCAACTGCGTCGTCTTCCCGCTCCCCGTCTCACCCACAACCACGACAACCTGTGAAGAACGCATTGCCTCCAGAATTTCCTCCCTCCGCCGCGAAACCGGCAGGTCTGGATACGTAATCGTCAACGCTCCCTCTGTAGCGGCGGTCTATGATTCTCGCAAGCCTTCGCCCTCATCGACCAAGTCCTTTTCACCCGCAGCAAAATCCCTTCCAGCACCAATGGGTCTTCCTAATATAGCGAAGGGTACGTGGCGCGCCGTAGCTCGAAAAGCGTGAGGAACACCCTGGTAAGTTCTTCCTGAAGAGCAACCCAAGCCCTGTATTGGCAATCCAATCTCTCATCCGCTGAAGCAGCCTCAGCCGTATATCTGCCTACTAGTTTACTGCTAACCATTAGCCAATTAGCAGAAAATAAAAATCCTACTAGCTGGGAGAAAATTCTCGCAGATGCCGGCTCTTAGGAGCAATCCGTCGAGATCATGTCCTGCGTAAGCAAGAAAATCGCTGACACTGACCTCCATCTCCACTGGGATAAAATCAGAGATCGAGAGTGGCGAAGTCATCTACAAGGATCCAAGCACTCTACCACTACGCCAATGATCGACTTTTTCACCTCCGACCTTTCGAACGAAGTTCACGCCAATGCCATCCTCTCGTTGATGGAAGAATTTGCCAGCGGGCTCTCAGAAGGTGGCGAAGGGCTCCCTGAGTTCACAAAAGATCACCTCATTCCTGAACTCGATCGCCGTGACAATTGCCACCTCCTGCTAGGGATGGATGACGACGCTCCCGTGGGTGTCACCATTTTTTTCGAGGTCTTCTCGAGCTTCGTCTGCAAGCCCGTTTTAAAAATTCATGACTCGCGATCAGCTCCAACTTCCAAAGAAAAGGGATGGTAACAGTTCTCTTGAAAAAGGTGGAGGCTCTCGCAAATGAACTCAAATATTGCAAGATCACCTTGGAAGGTCTCGAGGAAAATACCATCGCCAAGCACGTCTACGAGAAATTCGACTTCGCATGCTACGAGCTAGACCCCTCAATGGGTAAGGCCATGTCTATGGAGATGAAGCTATGCTGCTAGGATCCCTTCTTCTCGAACCATCGGTAGTGTCCGGTGATCTTAAAATCGAAGAGGCGGTTGTGCTGCACTACTCCGCTTCCGATATTGTGAATCACGAGTGGGGTGCCATCGACTGCTCGTTCGTCGGAAACGATCATGATATGAGGGCGGTTTGCTGGGACCAAGCAGGTCACAAAGTCTCCCGCGCGGTAATCCCGTGGGTTCTTCGTAACCTCTTTTTCAATTCCCCGACGTTTGAAAAATGTTCTGAGGTTCGGAACCCGACGGTGATCGATATTTCGGTCCGGACGTTTGAGCCCCCAGATCTTGGGATACTTGAAAAAGTTTCCCTTCATATCCTCGTGCACCAGTTTTTGTAAATCCGCACCTTTCGTTCGAAGAGCCCGGATCACGACATCAGTGCACACCCCTTTTCCCATGGGAATGTCTCCGCCGGGATACTTCATACTGACATAGGCCGGGTCATAAGTGGTCGTGACCCCAATCTGCTCACGAGCGGCTTTCGAAAGCTCACTTGCCTCTTTCGCCGCCAGGGGCGCCGGAAAAAGGGTATCGGCCTGACAGCTGAAGAGAGCAATCGTCAGAAGAATCAAGAATGGCTTCATAATTAAAAAAACGGCACCCAATCGAATTTTCGCCTGATTCGATCTTCGTGAATCGCGCGGTTCGTCCTATGTTCCCCGCCGTGACCCCATTGGAGACGACCCTTTCCTATCAATTTCAGAACTCTTCCTTGCTGAAGGAGGCGCTCTCCCATCCCAGTCTCTCTTCGGAAATACGGCCAGCCCCGCCTGATAACCAACGACTTGAGTATCTCGGCGATGCCGTGCTCGAGCTGATCACGACCGACTATCTCTTCAAGCGGTTCTCCGATCTGCCTGAGGGGCCCCTCACGAAACTACGAGCAAGCATCGTTTCAAAACCCAGCTTGGCGACAGTCGCGTCCCGTCTCGGGCTTGGTGAAGCGCTCTTCATGAGTAATGGAGAAGCATCCAGCGGCGGACGGGAACGCCCCTCGAATCTCGCCGATGTTTTAGAAGCAGTGATCGGTGCAATCTATTTGGACAGCGGTCTCGAGGTCGCCATGAAAGTGGTCACCTCTGTCCTACAACCTGAATTCGAAGCTCTCGACCCTCAAACGGCCCAAGTCGCAAACAGCAAGGGAAGGCTTCAGGAAATTCTTCAGCAGATCACCTCAGAGGCTCCTTCCTATAAGGTAGTTTCCGAAGAAGGCCCACCCCACGCCCGTATCTTCACTTCAGAAGTCAATTGGGGAGGCAAGGTCCTCGGCAGCGGAGAGGGACCCTCTAAAAAAATCGCCGAAACCGAGGCCGCCACCGCCGCTTTGAATTCAGGTGTCTGGAGGTAGAACGCTTAGTAATTCTGAAGGTAGATCTCATCCGCTTCATCCTTCCGCTAATGGATGAAGACAAACTTGCAAGCGCCCGAGAGAAACACCACAAGCAGAACCCCCACTGCGAAAAGAAGTGGCTACCCGGTTCCCAGTAACCCGAGGGTCGAGACACTTCTTCAAGGTCCCACTGATAGGGGGAAAACGCCGCCTACAGCGCTCTCGAACTCCCACGGGACAAATTGCTTAGCTTGAAGCCCTCAAGAGCGAAAGGGCTGCCGACCTCGATTTGAACTTTATGAAGGAGGCCCTAGCCAAGAAGGAGGCCCCTAAAAAGCGAGCGGAATACCAGAAACTACGCCAACATGAGGAGGCACGAAAAATGCGGCTTATTCCGAATGTGATTCTCCCAAACGTTCCAAAAATCAATGGGTTTAGCTTCCCACTCTCACGGGAGATCGATTCTGAAACAGACTAATCCTACCAGAAAAAGGTAACCGGGATCGCCACGATTCGGCGACGCGCCTTGCCATTGTCTTCGCTTTCTTCGATCGCCACCACGATGCCGTTCTCAAACTCGACCACTGTTTTGGATTTTTCCTCCTTGGTTTGATGAGTGAGCTTGCGGTAGACGCCGCCAGTGGTGGGATCGCGGAAATTGGCGTAATGGTTTTCAATTTCGTAGTCGATGTATTCAAGCGTCGATGACTGTCCCTTGGCGGTCCGGCGCACCTTGCTCTTCGTAGGTCTTCCAAGAACCTTGCTCACCTCAAGATCGGTCATGCCAATCGCGAGTTCCTTACTCGCGATGAGCTCCCGCACGACAATCTGCCGCTCGAAGACCGCCTTAAACTTCTTGGCAAATTCCTTGTCCTTGGCCGTGAGGGCCGCCGGACTCACCCAGCCGCTCACGCCCTCGCCATTCTGGCGTTTTCCGCGAATCTGGTAGGCTTTTTCGGTGAAGCCGACGAGTTCGACGCTGCTATTCACCTGAAGAGCTCCGCGCTTACGGCCTCCCTTTTTCGAAGAAAAAACCCAGCCCGCCTTGGCCACCTTCAGCTTAATCGGCTTTTCGGAAAATTCCTGCACGTAAACAACATCGGGATCGTCATTGAGACCCTGAGCAGCAGCAGGAAAGGCGCAGAGCAGAAAGAGGGTGGAGAAAAGGAAATATTTCATCGCAGGAATTAGGTTAGCCGAGAACGGTTGTCATGAAAGACGATTTCTCGATCTTGGTAAAACGAGCAGTTCCTTTGCTTTATTCAATCGACACTAAAAAAATTTCCACTCGCCCCAATTACAATCCCAGCTGAGACTCACCGCGTGAACGGACCGATTTCTCAAAAGCTCTTTGCCAAAGCCAAGACCCTCATCCCCGGTGGAGTCAATTCACCCGTGCGGGCCTTCCGAAATGTCGATGGCGACCCCTTTTTCGTCCGTCGTGGCAAAGGTTCTCGAATCGAAGACGTCGATGGCAAGTCATACATCGACTACATCGGCTCTTGGGGCCCCAATATCTTGGGCCATGCTCCCACGATCATCACTAGCGCGATCCATCAAGCCGCCAAGGATGGTGTCTCTTACGGGATTCCGAATATCTACGAGGTGGAAATGGCGCAGCTGATCACTGATTGGGTGCCATCCGTCGAAAAAGTCCGCATGGTCAACTCCGGCACCGAGGCCACGATGTCCGCCATCCGCCTCGCTCGCGGATTCACCGGGCGTGACAAGATCGTAAAATTCGAAGGCTGCTACCACGGCCACGTCGATTCCCTCCTCGTCGCCGCCGGATCCGGCGCTCTCACCTTTGGCGAGCCTGACTCCGCCGGCGTGCCCAAATCCTTCGCCAATGAAACCATCACCCTCCCCTACAACGACCTCGAGCGCTTAGAAGAAATTTTCGAAAATCACGGCCACGAGATCGCCGCCGTCATCGTCGAATCCTACCCCGCCAATGCCGGCCTCGTTTTTCCCCGCAATGGCTACTTGCAAGCAATGCGAAATCTCGCGACCAACCACGGCGCACTCGTCATTTTCGATGAAGTCATGACCGGCTTCCGTCTTGCCAAAGGCGGTGTGCAAGAACTCGAAAACTTCACCCCTGATCTCACCGCCATGGGCAAGGTCATCGGCGGCGGACTTCCCGTGGGAGCCTTCGGCGGACGGGCCGATATTATGGATCAACTCGCGCCCGATGGTCCCGTCTACCAAGCAGGAACCCTCAGCGGAAACCCCCTCGCCATGGTCGCCGGCCTCACCCAACTCAAGGAACTCAATAAGCACGGCGCTTATCAACATCTTGCCAACCTTGGCGATCACTTCGCCACCGGACTCCGCAGCGTCCTTTCTGAAAAAGGGATCCCGCACCGCGTCAACCAGGTCGGCTCGATGTTCTGCCTCTACTTCCTCGATGAAGAAATCATCAACGTCGACACTGTCTCCAAACAAGACTTCACCATTTTCAAGAAACTCTTCTGGGACCTCCTCGAGCAAGGCGTCTACCTCGCCCCCAGCCCCTACGAAACCGGATTCATCTCCATGGCACACACCCTCGATGATCTCGATGACACTCTCATGCGCATCGAGAAGGCCGTCTCGAAGTGGTAACTCGTCTTTTTAAGACTAAAAAAGATCCCCAACCCCTGCGGGGTTACGTCGTTTCACGGTGATGTTTGCAGACCGCCCCGAATTCTGTTATCCTCGGAAAATTAAAAGCTAATCCCCATCACCTCATGACCATTTCCCTACCCAAGAGCGTGGACATGACAAGGAACAGGCCCTCTCCAATGAACTCAAAAAGGGCTTCGACGAGAGGAAAAATCACCGATCCATGGGAGAGCCCATATTTCTTTCATTATATCTCATCCTTCCGAGTGGATTCTAGTTCTGCGGGTCTTGGCAAAAAAACAAGAACTTCTGATAATACTATTCCGAAATACCGTGAGGTATCTGGTAACTCGGTAGATATTCCAGATCGTTAGTAGCTGGCCTAAATTGAAATAGATTCCGGGACTTCCGAAGTTTTTGAGAAACCGCTCTTGGGGTGTTTTCCGTTGAAATTGGGAAGGCCTTATCTTTTACTTCTTCGGCTTGGTCCAGGGTTTGGGATCGGGGAGGGTGAGGAGGTGTTTGACGGCGGCTTCTAGCTGTCGGTCTTTTCCGGCTTGGCGATTCTCGGGAGTATTGGCGACTTTGAGATCAGGCTCGAGTTGGGTGTTTTCAAGGTAATTACCTTGAGTATCAAGAGTGGAAGTCTGCGGGATGCCAAAGAGGATTTCTTGATCAATGAGGTGTTCCCACCAGACGGCGGTGCCGGTTCCCGGAACGGGCATACCGACGAGCTTTCCGATGCCAAGCGTCTTGTAGGCGTATGGGAAGATGTGGGCGTCAGAGTAGTTGCCCTCGCCCATGATGACGGCGGAGGGGCGGTCCCAGCGGAAGAAGGGTTCGCCGCCGATCTTCTCCTGCTCGCGGGGGTAGAAGCGGAGGAAGGCTTCGCCGCTGAGGAAGGAGGTGAGGTCTTCGGTGAGCCAACCGCCGCCATTGAAGCGGGTATCGACGATGAGGGCCTTTTTATCGGAGTGGTAGCCGAAGACTTGTGAGAAGAGGTCACGGAAGGAGCCGTCATTCATGCCGCGGATGTGGACGAAGCCGATCTTTCCTTCGGAGAGGCGCTCGGTTTCTTCACGCATCCTTTTGATCCAGCGCTTGTAGAGAAGTTCGCCTTCGGCCCGAAGGCTGATAGGGCGGATGACCTCTTCGCGCTCTTTATCATCGGGCGTCTTGAGGGTGAGAAGGATGCGCTTTCCAGCGAGGCGGTTGAGCCGTTTGGAAATGTTTTCGCCTCCGGCGATGGTCTCTCCGTTCAGTTTTTCGATGATAGTTCCGGCGACAACGGGCTCATCGAGAATGGCGAGCGGACTGCGGTCAATAACTTCGAGGATCTTAATGCCGGGGCCGTTGTGAGCTGAATCAGCGATGATGCCGAGCGAGGCGGTGGAATCGGCAGAACCATACTTGGGATAGTGGCGGGCGCCGGTGTGGGAGGCATTGAGTTCGCCGAGGAGCTCGCTGAGCATTTCGACGTAGTCGTAGTTGTTATTGATGGTAGGAAGAAACTTTTCGTACTCCTTACGGTAGAAATCCCAATCGACTCCGTGGAGGTCGGTGCGGTGGAATTTCTCGCGGACCTGACGCCAGACGTGCTCGAACATTTCTTCGCGCTCGGCGGCGCGGTCAATATTCATTTCGCCGGACTTCTGGAGCGGCTTGGCTTTGCCATCCTTGGTGCTAACTTCGTAAAGGCGGCCGGCGGAGATGACGAAGAGTTTTTCGCCATCCTTGCTAATCTCGAGGGCGGAAGGAGCGTCGTTATCTTTCGCGCCACTGATGGTGCCAAGGACTTTGGTCTCATCCTTGTAGAGGTGGCGGACCCAGATCTTGTGCTCATCGCGGTCCTTGGCCATGTAGTAAAGCTCGCGGCCGTTGGGCGAGAGAGCCATTCCTTCAAGGTAGGTGGAGTGAATGGTGAGGCGCTCGATGCGGTCGATGCTGCCCTGCGGATCGAGCGGCTTGTTTTCTTCGAAGAGCTTTTCCCAGGCTTCGTCATCGATGAGGTCGCGTTCATCCTCGCTCATCTTAAAAAGGCGGTGGGCGCGGTTGGTGAGGAAGCCGGCGTAGACGTCGAGCTCGTAGCCCCAGCTGCCGTGGTTCTTCTTACCGTGGCGGTTTGAGATCCAGAGGATGCCTTCGCCATTCCATGCCCACTGCGGGCTCATGTCATAGTAGCCATTCCGAGTGAGATCGATGAGCTCACCATTGCCATCGGCGGTAATGAGAAAGACATTTTCGGCCCAGCGGTCTTTCTGAAGAGCCATGGTGAGGAGGTTTTTACTATCGGGTGACCACTGGTAGCTGATGTCGCCATCCGAGTAGGAATAGGCGCGTGAGCTATCGAGGATCTGAATCGATTTGCGGACCTCGACGTCGAGAACCATAAGCTGCTCGCGGTCTTGGAGGTAGGCGATGGAATCTCCATCGGGCGAGTAGAGCGGCTGGAAAGTTTCGTCATCGGTGGTAAGAAGCGGCTTCTCGGTAAGGACGGTGGCGAGGTAGAAGTGCTTCTCTTCCTCACGGGCGATTTCGCTGGTGTAGAGGTTCCAGCTGCCATTTCGCTCGGAGGCGTAGACGAGCTTGCGGCCGTCGGGGTGAAAATCGACGCTGCGTTCCTGCTCGGGGCTGTTGGTAATGCGGCGGGTCGTCTTGTGCTCGACGGAGGTGACAAAGATTTCGCCACGGGCGATGAAGGCGATCTCTTTTCCATCGGGCGATGCAGTCATCTCGGTGATGTCTTGGGAGAAGCTGACCATCTCGGAGTTCATCTTTTCCGCGCTGCGGATGGTGACCTCGAGCTTGCGAGGTTTGGCGTCGAGCTTGTTCTGCACGTATAGGGAACCATCAAAGCTATAGGCGAGGCGGCCTTTCTGCGAGCGGGAAAGGAAGCGGACGGGGTGTTTTTCAAAGCTGGTGATTTGCTGGGGCTCGGTGCCTTCCTTTAGGGAGCCTTTCCAAACGTTGGAGGAGCCGCTCATTTCGGAGAGGTAAAGATAGTCTTCTTTTTCGGCCCAAACGGGATTGCGATCTTCCCCGGGGAAATCGGTGAGCTGGCGATGCTGCTTTGATTGGGCGTCATAGATCCAGATGTCGCGGGTCACCGATGACTGATGGTGCTTGCGCCAGTCGTCCTCGTAGCCCTTGCGGTCATGGTAGAGGAAATGCGTTCCCTTTTCGGAGATGTTCAGATATTCGGCAGGTGTGGTGAAAAGCTGGGTGGGCTCGCCGCCTTTCATCGAGACCTGGTAGAGTTCACCGATGCGACGGTTCGGGATATCCATCGAGGCGGCGGCGTCCTGACGAGTGGAAGTGAAAATGATGCCGGAGCCATCAGCCGTGAAAGCCCAGGGGATGTCGTGATTTGAGTGGAAGGTGAGGCGCTCAGCCGGGCCGCCCTGTGCAGGCATGCGGAAGACATCGTTATTTCCATGGCGATCCGAGGCGAAGGCGATCCATTTACCATCGTTTGACCAGACCGGATGAAACTCGCGGGTGACGTGCTGGGTCAGCTGGGTGGCGGTGCCGCCTTTACTGGCGACGGAGTAGAGGTCCGCGCCGTGGGTGAAGACGACGGTGTCGCCATCGGGAGAAATTGCCGGATAGCGGAGCCATTCTGCAGACTCAGCCTGGAGGAGGGTGGATGCGGAGAGAAGTAAGAGCAGGTTACGCATGCTCCTAACTCACAAAAATTCACCCCAGAGGGAACCTCAAAAGGGGAATCTTGCGAGAGGGTTCAATATTTTCGATAGATCCCATCCGGAAGGCGCTCTTTGAGGATGAGCCAATAGATTTCGCAGAGCGCGGCGAGACCGGAGGCAGCTTACTCATCGCCTTCGCTCGCGGCGTCGATGACGAGGGACCAACGGGAGGTGGCGAAGTAGAAGATTTTAGCGGGTGGGTCGTTCTTCATAGGCCATGGCCGCGCTCGATGAGGGCTACATGGCATCTTCCCCAGATCCGGGGATTCGTTACAGGGGATCTTTTTGGTTACTGGAGGGAGCTAGGATGGGAGGGCTACGAAAAATCACCCGTCAACAATGTCGTATCTTCAGATTGGAAACGATAGTCCTCTATCTCCACGCTCCATTTGGCATTGGAGTGTCCCTTGCCATGGGGCTCATGCACAAAATGAACCTTGATGCGCGTGCCTTTTTGCACGTGCACGGTTTCGCCAAGCGGAAACACCGTCCGTCCCCAATGGGTATCCGGGCAGTCCGGGGCATTGGACAGCTCCACGGTCTTGGCAGACTTCGTTTCAAACCACGCTGCGAGGATATTGATCTCGCCTTCACATGCAGAGATAAACTCAAGCTCAGCTTCAAAAGTCCCACTGGACTGCGCCTCGGTGCAGGTATGGCTATCGACCGTCCACATCAGCTGCGCCTCGCAGGCCAGATCTTGTGCTTTGATGTGATGACAACTGGCTTCGGTGCGTCGCTGTGAGTCATCGCCCACAACCGTGAGGTCCACGCCGTAGGGCCGGCTATACCAGAATTCGATCTCGTCCTGCAGATACTGGTCGTAGGCCGGAGCCATCCAGGAGGTGGTTGAACCTGGAATCATGATCCCGCCAGGCTTCAGCCAGCGGTCTCGGGCCTGGATCACAATCGGCAGGAGATTTTCATCCACGCCATATCCGCCCAGCCATTCAGAGACGATGACATCAACCTTCTCAGGCAGTTCCAGGGCCTCCATTTCCCCCTGAATCACGGTGATTCGGTCACTCAGGCCATTGTCTGCAATGATTTGCTTGGCATGCTGAGCGACAGGCGATCGCTCCACCGCATAGACTTTTTTTGCTCCGGCCTGGGCGGCAAAGATACTCAGAATTCCCGTGCCAGCGCCGATGTCCAAGACCACAGAATCAGGTGTCACCACCTCAAACAAGGCATCGCGAAAGGCTTTGCAGCGAACTTCATCTTGCAACATAGCTCCATGATTCGAGAGGTCCCGGTAACTAATTTCAATAGCCATGCATGACTGCTACTGGTCAGAGATTGTTTTTTCAACCCTTTCGTTTGACTGAGGGCAGAGATCGGGATTGGAGGGGGTGCAAGGAATCCTTCATCAAGGCGCTGGACAAAAACGGCAACTTTTTCAAGAGATCCCTCTTGGATTCAAAGTGGAAGTGCGCAAGTCGGTTTGAAAAGCAGGAGTTCACGTCGCTTAGAGGCGAGGGAAGTGGCATCTTTACTCTCCGGAGTTCGGCTGATGGTTGAAGTGGTGGCGTTCGTGATTTTGAACGGCCGCAAGGGGACGCTCTGGCAGCAGCGATCAAACACACATTTCGCACCTAACGGGCACTCCGTGAGCCTCTATGAACGAAAGAGATAAAAATCTGCCTTTTTCCGGAAGTCAAAAAACAAGATTTATGGAGACAATTCTACTTCGAAGTGATCTATTAGATCATAAAAATTTGATAGAGACATATGAGCCATAACGAGTTACCGCCTCAGCCTAAATCTTTTTTAGAATCGCGATCTTGCGCAACGACAGCAAAACGGCATGCTTCCCAAAATTAGCCACAAATACGCTGAAAATATGAACCAATCTCATCAACAATTTACCCGGCGAAAATTCGTTGGCCTCGGTCTCGCCTCCGTGATCGCACCCTCCGCATCCCGTGCGCAGTCCGCCAATTCCAAACTTAGTATCGGAGTCATCGGCTCCGGAGGTCGCGGCGGGGCCAACCTCAACGGGGTCAAAGGCGAACACATCCACACACTTTGCGACATCAACCGCAACACACTAAAATCAGTTCAGCAGCGTTTTAAGGACGCCAAAACCACCACTGATTGGCGTGAAGTCGTCTCCAATCCTGAGATCGATGCCGTCGTCATCAGCACCGCCGACCACCACCACGCTCCGGCTGCCATCGCTGCAATGCGCGCCGGCAAACACGTCTATTGCGAAAAACCGCTCGCCCATACCGTGCAGGAAGCACGATGGATGCAGGAGGAATATGCCAAGCAAAAAGGAAAAATCGCAACCCAAATGGGCACCCAGATTCACGCCGGAGTCAACTACCGCCGAGCAGTCGAACTCATCCAGGCTGGAGCGATTGGCAAAGTTCAAGAAGCCCACGTCTGGTGCAACCGCAGCATCACTCCCATTAGTAAATCTGTCCTTGAAGCCCAACCCGTGCCCGATTTTATCGATTGGGATGTCTGGCTCGGCCCCGCACCCGAGCGCCCCTACAATGAGGGATACTGGAAAGGCGGAAACCTCAATTGGAACCGCCGGTGGGACTTTGGAAACGGTGTTCCTGGTGACATGGGCAGCCACCTCATCGACCTCGCTTGGTGGGCCCTCAAACTCCGTCACCCCACCCGTATTTCGTCACATGGCCCGGACCCCGATCCTATCGCCGCCGCCCCGTGGCAGGAGATCATTTGGGAGCATCCCAACGACCTCAAAGTGCACTGGTATCACGGTCCCGAAGGTATGAAGCGTCGCAACGCGATCCTCCAACCCCTCGTCGGTAACGACACCGTCATCAACAAATGGGGTATCGGCGTCGCCTTCATCGGCGAAGAGGGAATCCTCGTCTCCGACTATGGGAAAAATGTCCTCAGCCCCTCGGCCAAATTCAAGGACAACAAGACTCCGCCCCAAACTATTGCCCCGTCCGCCGGACACTACAACGAATGGCTCAAGGCCTGCCGCGATGGCACCGAATCGCTCTGTAATTTCGACTACTCCGGCTCCCTCATCGAGCACAACCTTCTCGGAAACCTCGCCCACCGCGCCGGAAAATCTCTCGATTGGGATGCAAAAAACTTCCAGATCACGAACGACAAAGCCGCGAACAAGCTGCTCAGCAAAACTTACCGCAAAGGCTGGGAGATCAATTCCTAGGGCCCCACAACCTCCGGAAAAAAGATGCCGGGCATGCGCGGCGTTCTTTTGCTTTTGAAGCTCGTGAACTCCTGCGAGGGCAGTTCCGGGAAACCTCCCATCAGCTCACGCAAGAACACATGCCCGGCAGTAACTTTATGAGAGATCCAGGAAATGATTCCACAGACCTCACTGCCGAGTCTCCCGAAGTTCCACGCATTCGCCGGCCAGGAGAATGACGGGATAAGTGGAAACGATTTCGGGGAGCACGCTCGTCAGCAGCACGTCGAAGATTTCACCAAAGGATGTGGGTCGCAGGTAACTACTTTCCGGATTCGCGGGATCTAGTTTCGTATGAATGTGATCGCTGCTGGGAAACAGTTGATGATCAAAAAGGTCGAGACGCTGTTTTCGAGTGTGACCAAGGCGGCGGCGGCGCACCAGCTGTGGAGTAACATCCGCTCGTAGAAATTCAGGGCCTCTCCATTGGGGGACCAAAAACCGGAACTGTCATCCAGCACCCAAATTTAGAAAATGAAGTGAAAACCTGGTCAGCTCAATCGCCGCCAGAGTTCGGCGAACTGATCTGTGAAGTCTCTCACAAGTTTGGGGTTGTTCGTAATGATGATGTTTTCGTCGTTCTGAGTAGCCGCCGACCGCGTCCAATTGTAGCTCCCGGTTAGAAGGATATCATTGTCAGCTACCGCAAATTTGTGATGCATATGAGCCGATGTGCGATCATACAAGCAATCGATTCCAAGGCGTTCTAACCGGGCCAAATCAGATCCGAGATCCTTTGATTTGTCGTCATCGGATATCACGCGGATCCGCACCTTGCGCGCGAGGGCTTCAGTGAGCTTCCGCACAATCCGATCATCCGTGATCGTGAAAACACAAATATCGAGTGACGTTTGCGCCTCTCCAATCAAGCGACGAATCCGATGCAGGCAGTCCTCTCCCGGACTAAAATAGGCACTCGCCTTCACTTCATTCTCACTCGCGTAGAGTAACTTAATAATGCCCTGCAACCAGTCCATGGCACAGATCTGACCGACTTCCTCCATCATGGACCCGGCAAGGCGGAAGGCTAGCTGCCGCACTTTCGCCTGCTCAGCGACATCACCATGAAGATCCTTAATCGCCTTTTTGAACACCTTCTTTTCAGAACGACTTAGAGCAAAATCCTCCAAGGAGGTCGTCAGTAGTTTTTCAATCTCTTCCATTTTTCTGTTATTCACTCGCTGATCGGGTCCTCCTTGAAGAACCGCATAAAATCTCTCTCCCTCAGGAAAGCAAATTCAGTGCTCTCCTGGCAAGCCCACTTCAAGTGCTTCCATATTCATCCACGATCCGGGAGACGAATCAGGAGCTTCTCCGCCTTACTAAAGTTCAGAGCGCCAGCTGGCAGACCACAAAAGGAGACACCACAAGCGCCTCAAAGAGTTGATCGCCCTCTTCCCATTGCGAGGCATGAAGTGACTCGATCTTCACGAGATCTCCCGCTTTCAGCCAAGAATCAACGGATTCCTTGTCATCGGACGAAATAGCCACTCCCACGGTTTCAAGCGTCAGCGCCGGATCAACGAAATACAGGGATCCAGTCTCGAAGTGAGGCTTGAGGTAACTCCAGTCGACCTGGCCCCGATATTTCGCGAGCTTCTCTTCGGTCGGACGGGCGTCCTCACCCAACATCCCGTATTTCATCTGCTCTGACTCTTCGCTCATGAGGTAAAGTTGAGCGGAAAAGGCGCGCGCGGCAATCTCTCTATTTCCCTCTTCCTTCTCCTCGTCTTCCTTTGCCGGGACGATGGTCGATGACGCCATCGCCATCCCGGTCTTCCCCAAATTCAACGGGCATCTCGAAGTAGACACCAGCCCGGCGACCAACCTGGACGTGCTCGGAATATCTTTTCTTCGCCGTCGTCTTCGCAAAGGTGGCATTGGCCTCACTCATCGCCTTGGCTATTTCTTGCCGGGACGCGTCCAGAGGGAGTTGCGCCATCACGCTGCCCTTCTGGCCAAAGGGATCCGGATTGATCATGATGATTCCCTTCGTCGACTTCTCTCCTTCGATCACCTCACTCCAGAGCGCGGCATCCTTTTCCAAATCAAAGTGGAAACGGCCGATCATGGCCTCGGACCAAGCTGCTGCTGAAAGGTTCTTCGAGGCCTCTTTGCTCTCGCCTGCCTGGAGCACCAACACGCGCTGATCACCTGAAGCAATATTCAGAGCCATGCGGAAGGTCCCGAAGTTGGGCATCTCCGCAGGAATCTTCGTTTTCTTGACACGATATTCTTCGGAAATTTTATCCAGTTCAGAGGACAGATTTCCACGACGTCCAAAGATCTGGCCCGGCCCACGTCCACTGCGGGTCAGGCGTTCCTTCCCATCGGGTGCCAGAATACAAAAAACGGTATTTTCAAAACGTCCTCCAAGATAGGAGCGGACAATCTTCTGATTCTCCTCGCTGCCGTATGAGTCGATGCGGACGCAGACAAACTTCCGGGTCGCTGCAATCACTTCCTTATCGCTGAACTCACGGTTCTGCGTAGCCGTGTAACCCGGTCAGAAGACACCTGAAATTCCCCCACATTGGGAAGCAACCGCCATAAAGAGGATCGGCTTGTTCGTGCGCTTCGCTTCCGCGCGGCCTTGGGCAAGTTCGGGATACCAGGCGATTCCAGGGTCACCAAGGGGAAGCGCAGATTCGCCGAGATCACTAGGACGCGGACCCTGGGCAAAGGCCCCGACACTAAGAGCAAAGAGAAGGAAGATTGTCTTCATGGAGGATGGAACTCCCCGAATTTAAAAAAGTTGCACGCTCCACAAGGGTGCGGTCTTCTGACTATCAGAAATGGCTCGTTAGCATCATGGAAATGGAAAAAACTCTTCGGCTTTTCGGGAAATTGCGAACGATAGTATTCTTCTGGGCTGATGTGATCCTCACTTCCCAAGATAGAGCCAGACGAAGTCTGTGCGCTCAGAGGTAAGAAATTCGGAGCGTGACCTGTAAAGCTTGTTATACTCATTCCTGAGCTTGCTCTGATCCTTGGAATCTTCGCTTGGAGATTCTGCATCTCGGTCCGCATGATCAACATTTTCTCTTCCCACTCTTTCTCAGCTAGGAAAACTTTGCCCATCGACAAGCCCTTGGCCGGGGTGTTGATCGTGGTTGAATCTCCCATTAAGATATCGAGCTTCCCATCGCCATTGACATCGTCGGCCCAAACTCGAGTGGACCCTGCCGGACCCGCCTTCTGATTGACCCAGATCGGCTCTCTGCTTCCTTCGCTGATGAGCGATTTAAATCCCTTCACGGTGATTTCTTTCTCTGCGGTATTTTCAGCCCACTGGGCCCCGCCGTTGGAAGATCCGCTGAGGATATCGAGGTCGCCATCGCCAGCAAGATCCACACAGAAAGGATCACTGTGGTAGCCTTCAATCGCTAGTTTGAAATCTTCGGATTGAGGCGTAAATTTTCCACCGCCCTCTCCACGGAAAAGGAAGAGCGATTCTTTGAAATTCCCGACAAGAAGATCAAGATCACCATCGAAATCCCAATCGACCGCCGTGGGCCGGGTGCAGATGCGGTCAGTCCTGGTGTCATCGTTCGAGGGATCCCCGATCAGGAGAGGCTTGCCGTCGCTTCCTTTGAGCGGAGTCGCTTCCTTAAAATCCATCTTCGCTTCCCCAGAGCACTTGGAAGAGTCCGGCCATGCCTTTGATCTGCCGGGCCGAATAGGAGCCCGAAAGAATATCGAGATACCCGCCGCCATTAAGATCCACAACCTGTGGAGTCGACGAGGTGCATCACCACACGCCGGGAATCTCGACAATCTTGCCATCGACCTTGAGCCAATCGCCTTTTCCCACGCTCCCATCGCCTTTTCCAGGAAAGACCTGAATCTTCCCCTTCGAGAACTGACCCACAAGGAGGTCCTTTTTTCCATCGCCATCCACGTCGGCCCAGCTGGGAGCCGCGTAACCGGGAGACTGGACTTTCACCAGGTGATCTCCGGCCATCATCCGGAGCGGAGATTCAAATTCGAAGGCAGAGGCCGTGGTCAAAGCGAGCAGGGTGGCCACAAAAAAATCCCCAGAGAGAATGCACCTTCATCGGGTGATGAACGACGCCTCACTGGGGACTTGTCTCTAAAAAGAGTTTCTATTTTGCAGGCTCGGTCGTGAAGCAGCTGGCCGGAAGGCCCGCGTTATTCACGAGATTGGCTCCCTCGGGGTTTTCAGCCCATGCATAGCGAACTTTCGATGGCTTCTGAATCTTGTCATTCCAGACGATCACTTTGTCCTCCTCCAGCTTGGCTTGCGCCCAATGCCAGACGCCGTCTTCGCCCGCCATCTCGAAGCGCTTTAGTGGCCCGCCATCGCGGCTCTTCAACCCGTCTGCATGCTCAAATGAAATCACCATCTTCGCACCATTTTTCTCCGCTCCGGCGTAAAGCGGCCCGGAAATCACGTGGCCTGTTTTGCCGTAATCCTGGGCCAGTGACCAACGAGCGAGGCGGTCCCCGACGTCCTTCTTATTACGAGGATGGATGTCATTAGCGGCACCGATGTCATTGATAATGGCCATGCCGGAGTGAGGGATCGACTTGAGCGCGCGGCGCATTTCATCCTGCACAATCACCCAATCGCTCTCGATCCCGGGCTGGGTCGATGGCTGGCGGTAGTTTGCAAGCTGCACGTAATAGAACGCGAGGTCACTTCCCCAGCGAGTGCGCCAGTCCTTGATCATGCAGCCGAGAAGTTCTTCATAAGCCGTAGCGCTCCCCCTATTAGCATTCGACTCACCCTGATACCAGAGCGCGCCCCGAGCTCCATAGCCAACGATTGGGGCGATCATGCCGTTAAAAATAGTGGAGGACATGCTGGGATTCACCGCAGGATCTTCCGGCTTGCGTGGACCTCGGGGCTGGCGGCCCTTTTTATCCTTCTGCCAAGCCTCGAGCTTCTGGCGATACGCTTTCTTTTGCTTTTCGAAGGTGGCATTGGCGGCCTTCGGGTCCCAGGCGGCAACCGCCTTGGCTTTTCTTTCAAGAAGACCCTTCGCTTCAGGAAGTGCCTTCAGAGCCGATTCACTCGTGAAGGCTTCCACGGGCTTTCCTCCCCAGGAGCACTCGATGACACCAACAGGGACGCCCACTTCTTCACGGATTCTCTTTCCAAAGTAGTAACCCACCGCAGTGAAGGAACCGGTCTTGTCAGGCTGGGTGCGCTCCCAGCTTCCAGACCAATCAGTCTGCGGCGTGGCGGTCGCGGCATTGGCCGAGACGAACACCCGGAGGAGAGGATCTTTCGCGTTCGCGATTTCTTCTTTCGCACCGTCGCTGTTAGAAACCCGCCACTCCATGTTCGACTGACCCGATGCGAGCCAGACCTCGCCAATGAGGACATCTTTGACGAGGACATTGTCCTTACCGTTCGTAACCTTGAGCTCCTGTCCCTTGGCATTTGCCTTCAGGCCGGGAAAGGTGACCGACCAGGAACCGTCGGAAGTCGCCTTCGTAGTAAGGTTTTTACCATCGAAGCTCGCCGTGACGGAAACACCGGCATCCGACCATCCCCAGATCTTTGCGCCCGTCTCCTGCTGAAGAACAGCACCATCAGAGAAAATAACCGGGAGCTTCAGTTTGGCTGAGAGAAGTCCGGGGGATAAGCAAAGGAGAATTGGGAGAAAACGTTTCATCTGATAAAGTGCGAATGTGGGCTATACGGGCAATTCTTTCCAGTCCTTTCGTAGATCGCTTGCACCGATCAAAAAGAGGCGACACCTTATCGCCCATGAAGCTTTTCGCCTGCTTGCTCTCACTCGTATCTCTTGCCGCTGCCGCGCCACACGGAGTCATCCCGAAGCCCATCGCATCAATAGCCCAGAAAGAAACGTTTGCGCTCAGCGCCCAGACTGCCGTGCGCGCCACGCGCAACCTTCGGGCCGAGGCCAACTATCTCCTTGAGGAAATCCAAAAAATCACCGGCTTCCGCCATCGCTTCATGCCCTTAAACTACCGTGGCAAGATCCCTGGTTCCGTCCATCTGGAAAAGAACGTCGACCTGGAGCCCGGTCACTACACCGTCGAATTCGAACCCCTCCGAGCCGTCATTTCCGGACACGATACCGAAGCAATCTTCCACGGCATCCAGACCTTTCTCCAAATTGCGCCCGCCGAACGGGTCGAAGGATTCTACCCCTTCTCCTGTGTTAATATCAGCGACCGCCCCGGCAGCGCTGACCGCGAAGTCCAACTCGACGTCGCCCGCCACATCATTCCCAACGACGAGCTGAAGGACTTCATCAACCTTCTCGCCTTCCACAAGTTCAACAAGCTCAGCCTCCGTCTCAACGACGACCAAGGCTGGCGTCTTGAGTCAAAAAAATACCCCAAGCTCACCACCATCGGATCCGTCCGCACCTCGACTCCTCCCTACGGCGATCGCTTCGGCTCGGATGACGAAGAATACCGCGGCTACTATACTCAAGAACTCATCCGCGAGATCGTGGCCCACGCGAAATCCCGCCACATCGAAATCATCCCCGTCATCTCTCTTCCCGCCCACGTCTCCGCCGCCCTCGCCGCCTACCCTGAATTGGGAAATAGCGACCTCGGGGGCGAAAAACCCACCGTGCGAACCGACTGGGCCGACTCCCCCCACCTCCTCGCACCCAAACCGGAAACCTTCGCGTTCATCGAGGAGCTCCTCACCGAAATCGCCGCACTTTTCCCCGCTTCCACCATCGCGATCAACGACCACCAACCCTCACTCGACGAGTGGAAAAAATCGCCCGCCGCCCAAGCCTATCTGAAAAAAAATAACCTCAAAGATGAAGCCGCGCTCTGGCATCATTTCTTGGCACACGCCAAAACCAGTATTGAAAATCTCGGTCGCACTCCCCGTCTCGAATCGACCCAGAAAATCCTCCGCTTTGATCAATATCAACGCCCCGAAGCAGAAGAACTGGCAGCCGATCAAGACCGTGAAGCCGCAGGAGGCCTCCTCACCCTCGCCGACGTCTACCAGGCAGAGTCCGCAATCGCCGTCTTCCCCAGCTCCTACCTACACGATACTGAAAAGCTTCACTACATGGCCTTCCCCCGCCTCGCCGCCCTCAGCGAAGTCCTCTGGACGCCCGCCGAAAATCGCTCCTTCGAGGACTTCAATAACCGCCTTTCCAACCTTCTCGCTCACTACAAAAAACGCAAAGTAGCATTCGGCGAACCCTACGTCTCACCCAACCAAGCCGCCCTCCACGGTACCAAAGTGACCACCACCCTCGGGCACCACCTCCAGCACTGGCCGGAGCTCGCCTTCGATGGCGACAAGAAAACCTTCTTCTGGTCCGACCGCGCCTTGCAAAAAGGCGACCACCTCACCCTCACCTTTCCCCACCCCATCCAAGGAAACATCGAAGTCGCGACCGGCGGCGATGCTTCAGGCGATGGCGCCGCCCTCACCCATGGCGTCCTCGAAGTCTCATCCGATGGCAAAACCTGGAACGCTCTCGGCGAATTCGTTGACGGCTTCGCCACCCTCACCGCCCCCGCCGGCACCACTGCCCTGCGCATCCGCGTCACTGGCCCCCAAGAAGAAGCCCTCATCATCCACGAAATCATCCTCTCCAAACCGCTCCTTCCCGCGAAGCTCAGCGAAACCCGTTCCGCAAAACTCAACGCTCAGGTCACCGTAGAAATGACCTTCCGTTGTGACTTCACCGACCACCCCGAATTCCGCGAAAAGGTCGCCCAACTCCGGCGCCGCTACTTCTCCCTGTGGCCGCGCGCTTGCAATTTCTTGGGCGTCATCGGCCAACCAGGAACCCCGGATACCCTCAGCATTGCCTTTGGAAATGAAACCTCGCTCAAAGCTGGCGTCCTCACCTTCGATAGCGAAAAATTCGCCACCCAATCGCTCGAGGAAATCGAAGGCCGGTTCATCTCCTACCTCTGCACCTATCTGCAGAACTACGGGAACGGAGCACCCGACTGGTTCGCCTCTGGCCTCACCACCATCATCCGCCAAACGGAACTCCCAAACTCCGCCTGGGCCAAAGCCCTCCCCCGGGAACCGCGCAAATCAGATGCCACCACCGGAGGTGCCGGATCCGCCGCCTTCCTAAATTGGGTCACCAAGGAGCACACCGCCTTCCCTCTCTCTCAAATCTCCCTCACTTGCCGCACAAAATACGATCCCCGTTACTGGGACATTACCACCCACAAGACGCTCGAAAAACTCGTCGAAGAATATCAGAAATGATATCGCTCCAGGATGTCAAACAAGCTTAATCAAAAAGTCTTCGTCGGCTGCGGCACCCTCATCGTCCTCTCCCATAGAAACGCCAGTGACACCAAACTCGATGCCATGAACAAAAAACTCGAACGTATTGAGAAGCGTCTCGAAAGACGTCCGTAGTCCACCAACTCGTTGAGTAGCCCAAATACCCTATGGGTGCTTTAGCCGAAAATCCACAACCCAAGCCTCTAATCCTTCGTGTTCAGATCTCAAATTTCAAATCTCATTCCCCTCTTCCTCACCGGACTCCTCTCCGCACAGGTTCCCGGCGAAGCCAAAAAAGCGAAAGACGCCCGCGTCATCCTCGACGCCTGGCATCAAGAATCGCCCCGCGCCGAAGAACGCACCCTCCACTTCGTCCTCTGGACCCCCAACAACCGCGAACCGCCCCACCAACACGAAGCGCGCCTCGGCCGCATCATGGAGCACCTCCAGAACTTCTACGGAAAAGAAATGGACCGCCTCGGCTTTGGCCCCCGCTCCATCAACCTCCCCCGCGATCCAGACGGCCAAGTCAAGATCCACCTCATCAAAGGCGACCATCCCACAGCCCACTACCAAAAAAGCTCCGGTAGCGACATCCGCAAAGAATGTCTCCCCGTCCTTCGAAAAGCCGGCATCAACGCCGAAAAAGAAACCCTCGTCATCTTTTGCAACCTTGCTAGCTGGGATCCTGAAAAACTCACCTTTGTCCACAACTCTCCTTACTACGCCGGCGGTAATCACCAAAGCGGCACCGCCTGGCAGCTGGACTCCCCCGAGCTCGACACCAAAAACCTCCCGCTCAAAAAACCCATCATCCGCGATGGCGAATACGGCCGCATCTCCCTCGGCAAGCACAATTCCATTTTCATCGGCGGCGTCTGCCACGAACTCGGCCACGCCCTCGGCCTCCCTCATTGCAAACAGCGCCCCGATGAATCCGCCCGCGGCACTGCTCTCATGGGATCAGGAAATCGCACCTACGGCGATGAACTCCGCCGCGAAGGAAAAGGCTCTTTCCTCACCCTCGCCCACGCCCTCCGGCTCGCCTCCCACCCCCAGTTCTCCGGTTCCACCAAAGGAATGAACCTCCCCGTCAAGTCCTCCATCTCCAATCTCAAAATCACCGCTCAAGGAAAATCCATCCAAGTCTCCGGCACCCTCAGCGCCGACCCACCCGCCTATGCAATCGTCGCCTACTTCGATCCCGAAGGCGGCGGCGACTACAACTCCGCCACCGCCACCGCCGTCCCGGATGCTAATGGAAAATTCTCCCTCTCCTGCGACGCCCTCCCCCCCGGAAAATCCGGCGAACTCCGCCTCATCCCCCTGCATGTCAACGGCTCTACGGGCGGCTGGATGTCCCAAACAAAATTCCGCTACCCCTACTCCGTAGCAAAAGACGGCACCCCAGAGCTCTCCACCTTCCAGATCAAAAACGCCCTCGCCCCCCTTATCGAAGCCCTCAACAAACGCGACCGAACTCGCGCCCAAGGACTCACCCGCGAAGTTGAAGGCTCAGCCGGACTCATCGCCAACAACCTCCTCACTCGCGGCGGAAATCCCACCAAAACCCCCGCTCAAATCGACGGCGTCATCCTCAAGAAAATCCCCCTCACCAACTTCAAGCCCACCACCGCCAAAGTCGGTTGGGGCCGCCCCGCCTACAACTTCCTCCCCGATCCCTCCCTCCTCCTCGAAGCCGGCGGCAAAATCTTCACCACCGGCATCTACGCCCACGCGCCCGCCAGCCACACCTACGACCTTGGTAAAAAATTCACCTCCCTCACCGGCTCCTCCGGAGTCGCCGCCGGAAAACGAGGCAGCGTTCAATTCGAAATCAAAGGCGACGGCAAAACCCTCTGGCGCTCAAAAACTCTCAAAGCCGGTAACCTCGCCCCCTACAAAGTCGATCTCAAAGGAGTCAACAAAATCGAACTCCTCACCCACCCCACCAACGACGGCTCCGCCTCCGACTGGGCGCTCTGGCTAGCCCCCACCCTAGAAAGCAAATAAAACATATGAGGACAGGCGTCTCCCCTCCTCGGCCACCGTAGCCCAAAGGCCGGAAGAGGAAGTCTCCAAAGTTGAACGTTCGATGTTGAACCTTCAATGTTCAACGTTCAAGGTCCCCCCATGCTTCGCGTCAATGGAGAAATCGTCCACCCCGACCTAATTGAGGAAACCTTTTCCCGCATCAAGGCCGCCGCCGAACAGGAAACCCAAGGCTCCTGCTGCGAGCGCGACCCCGAGTTCCGCGAACAAGCCGAAACCGAAGTCGCCGACTCTATCCTCATCGCCCAGGAAGCCGAGAAACGGCACCCCGAAATCCCCGAGGAAGAAGTCAAACCCAAGCTCAAGGAACTCATCGACAAATACCGCGAGCACGGCGCCTCCTGGGAAATGCTCGAAGCCGAGCGCGATAACATGCGCTACGAAATTTCCGCCACCCTCCGCATGGAAAAACTCATCGATGGACTCCTCGGCGAGGACGACCAAGCCACCCCCGAGGAAGTCCAAGCCTTCTACCAAGAACACGAGTCCGACTACCGCATCGCCGCCGAGGCCCGCTGCCTTCACCTCATGAAGCCCGTCGCTGAGCATAAGTCCGTCACCGAACTCTACCAGCGCATGTGCGAAATCCGCAAAGAAGCCCTCGCCGATGACGCCGACTTTACCGAAATCGCGAAACGCGAAACCGAAAAATCAACCAGCGAGATCGACCTCGATTGGATCGACCTCGACCGCCCCACCAACCCCTTCGAGTCCGTCCTCTTCTCCCTGCGCGAAGGCGAGGTCTCCCCCGTCATGACCTACGAGCACGCCTTCCACCTAATCAAGGTCATCGGCGTCAAACCCGGCCACCTCACCGCGCTCGAGGAAATCCGCAAGGAAGTAGAAGACCGCACCCTGGCCCGCAAAAAGCGCCAAGCCCTTCAAACGCTCGCCGACACCCTCCGCCCTGATGCCACCATCGATCAAGTCAGCGAAGAAGAACTGGAAGGAGTCCATTAGACAGAGACCGAAGGTCAGTAATCGGAGGAAAACGGACAGCAAGCTTCCGGATTGAAATCGATCCCGGCTTCCTTAAAGTCATCCACTTCAAGCGCCACGTCATTCCATTCACCACCAAAGACCCCCGTCGATTCTCGGGTTGATGGGTGAATAGCCGTGAGTATCTCGTTATCGAACTCCTCGAATATTTCCTGAAACTCTCTCCAGAAAATTTCGGATTCTCCCTTGAAGCGTTTTAATTTCCTTCTCTAAAAAGGTGATCTCGATAAAGTTCTTCGAAGATCCCAACTGATGAGTACTCCCCGCCGTCACCTTTTCCCGGTCCTGCCGCTCCTTGCTTCTACTTCTACAGGCTCAGGTCAGGATATTCTGCGCTACAAGTTCCAGTATTACGATGAGCAAAACGGCCGTATCGATGTCATCTCACACTACCTCGACTACAAGCACAGCTGGCTCCAGAAAAATGGCACCGACAAAACCACTCTCGGACTCCGTCTTGCCATCGATAGCCTCAGCGGCGAGACGCCCACCGGAACTTACTATAATAACGAACCAGACAGATGGAGATTTCAAAAAATCGACGATACCCGTTATGTCACCGTAGTTTCATTGGATCACGAAATCGATGACCACACCCTCAGCTTCGAATATGCCCGCAGTGAAGAAAACGACTATCTCTCCAATGCCGTCGCCCTAAAATGGCGTAGTGAACTTTTCGACAAAAATACCACCATCACGGGCGGTATTGCGGTGGCACTCGATAAGGTAAAATGGACTGACTCCACGGAGATCTCGGAAGACCGAAATAAAGACACCATCGATCTCAGCCTCGGCGTCTCCCAGCTACTGGGCACCCAGACCATCCTCGACGTCACTCTTGGCTACGGAAACTCGGATGGCTACCTCGCCGACCCTTATCGGCGAATTTCCAAAGACCAACTTGAATTTGGATTTCTAAACACCAACCATTTCGTCGAAAGCCGCCCCGACAACCAAGACCGCTGGGTCGCCAAGGTTGGTGCGCGCCACTACCTCCCCAATCTCAACGCTGCCCTAGCCGGATCCTACCGCTTCTTCGCCAATAGCGATAGCTTGGTCGGCCACACTTTCGAACTGAAGTGGGTGCAAGAAATCAACGATAAGCTCAGCGTAACTCCCTATGTCCGCTACTATCAACAGAGCAGAGCCGATTTTTACTACCCCTCACTAACTGGAACAAAAATCAACGGAACCGATCTCAACGACGGCACCCCGCCGTACTATTCTTCAGACTACCGCCTCTCTTCGCTCAATGCCTTCACTGCGGGCGTCAAGGCCACCTACGAGTTCTCGGAATCAATGAGCTTCGATATCCAACTCGAGCGCTATGAAATGAATGGCCGTAGCGCCGGAACACCCGACATCTTCTTCCCGAAGGCCAACGTGCTTTCCATCGGGGCCAACTGGACCTTTTAAACGATGACCGCTGAAGAACTCGCCGTCGGATTGTTCAAGCTCCGCTTCAAGGCGCTTGGGACAAACTGTCTCGTGCAGTTCCGCGCGCCATCCATCGAATCGGCCAAAAAATACCGTAGTGAGACGCTCGCCTGGATCCGCTCATTTGAAGAAACCTGGTCACGCTTCCGACCGGATTCCCTCCTCTGCCACATCAATGCCTCCGCCGGAATCAATGCGGTAAAACTGACGCCCCAACAGGACGAAATCATCAAGCTCTGCGAGCACACTTTTCGAACTTCAAAAGGAATCATCGATCCCACTTCCTACCCGCTCACGGAACTCTGGGACAGTGCCGCCCAACGGGACCAAGTTCCCGAAGAAAACGAGATCGCCCGGACCCGCGAATCCATCGGCTGGGATAAGGTCGAGCACTCTCCCGGCTCCGTCTTCCTTCCCGAAAAAGGGATGGCCCTCGAGATTGGCGGATTTGGAAAAGAGTATGCCGTCGACCAACTCATCGCACTCGCCCGCTCCTACCAGATCGAGCACGCCCTCGTCGACCTCGGCCGCGATGTCGCCACCCTGGGCTCCCCCGTCCATGGACCCTACTGGGTTGTGGGAGTGGAGAATGCCCGCGAGCTCGATGCCCCGCTCCATCGTCTCGCCATCACCAATCAAGCCCTCGCCACCTCCGGAAATGGACGTCGTTTCCGCACCATCGGCGGCGAAAAATACGGCCACATCATCGACTCCCGCACCGGCCACCCCGTCAAAAACGAGCTCCTCACCGCCACCTGCCTCGCGAACGACTGCCTCACCGCCGGACTTCTCTCCACTAGTGCATGTATATTGGGGATTGATTCCGGGATGGAGCAAGTAGATCGTAGCTTCAACACTGAGGCTCTTTTTCAAACTGCAACGAACACTCTTTTTTCAAACAACATCCACCTTCAACTCATCTCCCAATGAAACTTCTCCTCGCTCTCACCCCTCTCTTCTTTCTCGTATCCTGCGCCAAGGTTCCCAGTGATCAACGCGGCTATCTCGCCACTAAAGTGATGAAGCCTGACCGCGATCCGCTCGGCGACGCGATGGCCGACCATATGTATTTCTCTCGCGAAGCCTCCCAGGGCGGAAACGGCATCGGCGGCGGCGGGTGCGGATGTAACTAGACTTTTCGAACCGATGAACCTTCGTATTCAAGCGCAACGCGCCACCCATCTTCTCAGTAGCTCGCTCGCCGTGGTGGCGCAGCGACTTCCCTTCATTAAGCATTTCGCTCCGCTGCTTTCCTCGCCAAGCAGTCTTAGGCTTGCGATGCCCTTGACGGTCACCTTTGCAGGAACCGACACCCTCACGGGGCAGACCACGATTGTCGCTCCGCTCAACGGCTTTGATAGCCCCACGGAGACCACTGTCGGCGAAGAATTTCTCTGGGCCTTCAATACCCAAGGAAATCACAGTGCCAAATCTTTCGAAGTCCAAGGGCTCCCTCCAGGCGTCACCTATTCCTTCGGGCTTCCAAGCACACCCAGTCAAGGAGGAGTTCTTTCGGGTTCCGTTTCCGTGCCCGGCCCCTTCGAGGTCACAATCGTGGGCTATCGCGACCCTAACTTCGGAAGGCAAAAGACCCCTACCTACACTCTCATTATTAACACCACCCAGGACGAAAACCCCTTCGAAGCTTTCCAAAAAACTTTCTGGATGGGCGATGACCTCGCCAATGAGGCCATCTCAGGTCCCAATGCCGACCCGGACGGCGACGACATCCCGAATCTCCTCGAATTCACCCTCGAACTCGATCCCACCGCCCCACAATCCATCCCCGGCACCTTCGGTGCCGATCCCGATGACGAGACTAAACTCCTCTGGGAAGTTCCTTACATAGGCACCGGTAACATGACCTTTCAAGAAAGTACCTCGCTAGATGGCGATCACTGGACCGACGTCGCCGAGGGCCAAATCGAAGTCCTTCCAAATTCGATCCAACTACGCGCTACCATGGATGCCTCGAAGAAGTTCTTCCGCTTGAAAGCAACCCTATAGTAGGGTTGCCCGCAGATGAATTTCTCGCTTCCGACCTTTTGGCTCAGCCTCTTTGCCGGACTGACCTTCATCTGGCTGCTCACACGATTGATCCGCCAGAATTTACCTCACCGCTGGCTCCTCGCCGCACTGAGCCTCACCCTCCTCGGACTCGAGAGCGCCTTGACCCTCGCTGTCTTTCTCTCCGTCTTCAGCGTCACCTATCTCGCTCTGCGCTGGCTCGCGCGACAGAAAAAATTACCACCGCTCTTCATCGCGCTGGTCGTCGTTCTTCAGTTCCTGCCCCTTCTATTCTTCAAGTACGGAAATTTTCTCACTTCGCAGGTCTTCAGCGAAGCACCGGACCTCTTACGAGATCTCATCATCCCCGTCGGCCTCTCCTTTTATACCTTCCAAATGGTCGGCCTTCTTGTCGACACCGTCAAAGATCACCTCCCCCTTCCCTCCTTTCTGGACTGCCTCAACTTCGCCTCTTTCTTCCCTCAAATTGTCGCGGGTCCTATCGAGAGACGCAGCGACCTCCTTCCGCAAATGGAGCGCTTCCGTTTCCAGCTCGACTGGGATTCCATCGAGCGCGGCGTCCGCTGGGTCATCCTCGGGCTCTTCATGAAGCTCACCCTGGCCGAAAATATCGCAGCGGAGTCAGCAGCCGTCACCATCGATCCCGGAAACCCCTTCCTCGTGTGGCTCGAGTGCCTCTTCTTTTCCTTCCGCATCTACAATGATTTTGCAGGTTACAGTTTCATCGCCTACGGCATCGCCACTGCCCTTGGCGTAAAACTCACCCTCAACTTCCTCAGCCCTTACTGGACCACCAACTTCCGCGACTTCTGGCGCCACTGGCACGTCTCCCTCAGCCAATGGTTCCGCGACTACCTCTACATTCCACTCGGAGGAAACCGCAGTACCTGGAGGCCTACGCTCATCCTCCTCGTCTTCGCCGCCTCAGGAATCTGGCACGGCGCCGGATGGAACTTCGTCTTTTGGGGCGCCCTCCACGGCCTCCTCGTTCTCCTCCCCCCATGGACAAAATTCCGCATCCCGAAGCCTCTAGCCTGGGGCCTCCACCTTAGCCTCGTCGCCTTCACCTGGCTCTTCTTTTTCGAGCGCGACAGTGCCCTCCTTTTTGAAAAAGTGACCACCCTTCTGAACCCAATGACCTACTCCCCCGAGCATCTCAAGGCCATCATGTCCGCCTTCCCCAACAGGAGTGCCATGTTCGCTTCAGGCGCGATTCTCGCCCTCTGTGCTCTGGCCGTTGGCCTCGAAGGCTTCAGCCTCAAGAAACCCTACGCCCTCCTGACCCACCGCTTCACTTGCCTAGTGATGATCGTCCTCATCTACCTCTTCCAACCCGCCACTTACCATGAGTTCATCTACTTCAACTTCTAAAAAGTGGCTCCTCTTCTACCTCGCTGCTCTGATCCTGACCGCCGGAGTCGGATTGATCTACGCCACCCGCTTCGAACCAGAGACCCAGTTCTGGACCAAGATCTTCCAACAACGCCGTGCTGAAATGGCCCGACGCTCAGACGCCCCTCACGTCCTCTTCACTGGCGACTCCGCCTGCGCCTTCGGAATCGATGCAAAAGTCTTCACCCAAGAAAGCGGAATCCCCTCCTTCAACCTGGGAGGCACTCGCCAAATGGGGATAGAGATCTTCATGGAAGAAACACTCCGCCAGACGAAAAAAGGCGATACCATCGTCCTAATTTGCAACCCTAAACTTCTCGTCAAAGCCGAATCCGCACCTCTTACCAAAGCAGGTGCGCAAATGGCACTCGCGCTTTCGGGAGAATCCGACCTCTCCGAAAAAATCACCGCCTCTCGCCCCGGCTTTAACCATCTCATCACGCACGGAGCCAAGCTGGGTCTCCACCGACCCGCCTTCGCATATCAGATCGAGAACTACCACCCGGGAGGACTCGTCACCACCGCAGAACGTCCCCAGCAATCAGGACAAAACGACGCCTTTGAAATCTCGCAAAGCGATCTCATCTCAGCCAGTCACTCTCTCACCTACTGGGCCGAGCGCTGCAAAGTAGCCGGAGCTACCCTCGCCTACCTCATACCTCTTGAATTGACCTCTCAAGAAGTTGTCGGAAAAAATCGCGAGTTTAAAGACGCTTTCCGCCTCGAGTTCGCCGCGCAAGTTTCCTCAGTCAAATTTCCAAAATCTCCCCAGCAAGGCTGCTCGTCCGACAGCTCCCTTTTCGCCGACACCCTTTTCCATCTCACGGCAGAGGGTGCTGCCACCTTCACTCGAGAGCTTACCCAAGATGTGGTTCGCACTATCCAAAGTCCGTGAAGCGCACTAATTCCCCCTAGCATCGAGCTCTCTGAAATGGGCTGAAGGCCCAATTTATACCTAAATACCTTCCCAATTAGTAATTTTCCGCCGCGATTCGTAAGATTCCCCACCGAAATCGCATTATAGAATGCAGCAATTTACTCTGGCCACGCAATCGGCCTCCCAAAAGAATCGCTCTCGAAGCTCACCTGTTGCCCCATGTCCGATCCTCTTCTTGATTCTCATCTCCACCTGAACCGACGCCACTTCTTCGGAAAATCAGCCCAAGGCCTCGGCGTCGCCGCTCTTTCCTCACTCTTCGGCGATGACTTGCTTGCTTCCGACACCCCCGCCCTCATCGCTCCTGATGTCGCCCCCAAGGCCAAGCGAATGATCTATTTGTTCCAAAGTGGAGCTCCCTCACAACAGGACCTTTTCGACTACAAACCAAAGCTCATCGATAACTTCGGCAAGGAACTCGGCGACTTCGTCGAATTGAACCAGCGCAAGACCGGCATGAGCGCCGGGCAAAAAAGTTTCCCCATCGCCGGCACGCGCTACAAATTCGAAAAACACGGCCAGTCCGGCACCGAGATCTCCGAACTCCTCCCGCACATCTCAAGCATCGCCGATGACATCTGCCTCATCCGCTCGATGTCCACCGAGGCCATCAACCACGATCCCGCGATCACCTTTTTCCAGACCGGTTCCCAAATTCCCGGACGCCCCAGCATCGGTTCCTGGATGTCCTACGGTCTCGGCTCAAACAACAAAGATCTTCCCGCCTTCGTCGCCATGGTCTCCCGCGGCACCGGACGTCCCAATTGCCAACCGCTCTACGACCGCCTCTGGTCCTCCGGCTTCCTCCCCACCCAACACGCCGGAGTAAAGTTCATGAGCACCGGCGACCCCGTCCTCTATCTCTCGAACCCTAAAGGTCTCAGCGGAAAAGCACGCCGCAAAATGCTCGACCACCTCGCCGAACTCAATGAACAGAAGCTCGACGAATTCGCCGACCCCGAGATCGCCACCCGCATCAAAAGCTACGAGCTCGCTTACCGCATGCAGACCTCGGTCCCCGAACTCACCGACATTTCCGACGAACCGCAGCACATTCTCGATATGTATGGACCCAACGTCCAAACGCGCGGATCCTACGCTTACAACTGCCTCATGGCCCGACGCCTCGCCGAGCGCGACGTCCGCTTCATCCAGCTCTTTCACATGGGCTGGGACCAGCACTTCACGCTGCCGAAACAACTTGGCGGTCAGTGCGAGGACGCCGATCAACCCTCCGCGGCCCTCATCAAAGACCTCAAAATGCGCGGCCTCCTCGACGACACCCTCGTCGTCTGGGGCGGCGAATTCGGAAGAACTTCGTACTGCCAAGGAAAACTTTCCCGCGACAACTACGGCCGCGACCACCACCCTCGTTGTTTCTCGCTCTGGGCAGCAGGCGGCGGCATCAAACCGGGCATCACTCACGGCGCGACCGATGACTTTTCCTACAACATCACCGAAAAAAAAGTCCATGTCCACGACCTCCACGCCACCATTCTTCACCAACTCGGAATCGACCACGAAGCCCTGACCTACAAGTTCCAGGGCCGCCAATTCCGCCTCACTGATGTGCACGGCCACATCGTCAAAGACATCCTTTCCTAGGCCATGATCCGACACACCCTGGTCCCTCTGCTCCTTCTTCCTCTCGCTTACGCCGAAGAGAAGGTAAGCTACAATCATGACATCCGACCCATCCTCTCAGAGAACTGTTTCTACTGCCACGGCCCGGACCCCGAAACTCGCGAAGCCGACATGGCCCTCCACGAAGCCGAGTTCGCTTATGCCTTAATCGACGTCGCCCATCCCATCGTCCCCGGCAAGCCCGACGAATCAGAAGTCGTCTACCGCATCTTCGATAAAAGGGATCCCATGCCTCCCGAGGATTCAAAACGCTCACTCACCGAAAAGCAAAAGAACCTCATCAAGCTCTGGATCGAACAAGGTGCGGAATACCAAGAGCACTACGCCTTCGTCCCGCCCATAAAAGCCGCCCCACCTCAAATCTCCGACCCTAAAGCGACACTTCGCAACCCCATCGATCACTTCATTCAAGCTCGACTTGAAAAAGAAAACCTCACTTCCGCGCCCGAAGCTTCTCAGGAAATTCTGGCCCGGCGCGCCACTCTCGCCCTCACCGGACTCCAGCCCACGCCCGTGCAAACGGCCTCCCTTTTAAACGACAAATCTCCCGACGCCTACGAGAACTACGTCGCCCTCCTCCTCGACACCGATGCCTACGCCGAGCGCATGACGCTCCACTGGCTCGATGTCGCCCGCTACGCTGATACCGATGGCTATCAAAACGATAGCCAACGTGAGAACTGGCCATGGCGCGATTGGGTCATCAAGGCCTACCGCGAGAACATGCCCTTCGATCAATTCACGATCGAGCAGCTCGCCGGTGACATGCTTCTCAATGCCACCAAGCACCAACAACTCGCCTCCGCCTTCAACCGAAACCACCGTCAGAATGGCGAAGGAGGAGCTCTCGCCGCCGAGTTCCGCGTCGAAAATATCATCGACCGCGTCGAAACCACCTCCACCGTCTGGCTCGGCCTCACCACTGGCTGCGCCCGGTGTCACGACCACAAATACGACCCCATTTCCCAAAAGGAATTCTTCCAGCTCTATTCCTACTTCAACAATATCGGCGAAAGTGGAACTGGTCAGGGCATCCGCTCCAATCCCCTCCTCACTATCGCCTCTCCCCTCGAAAGAAAACCCGAAACCTTGGCTCAAGATCTCGCCACCATCGACTCTCAACTAGCAAAAGCGAACAAGGAACTCCCCACCCGCTTCGCCGCATGGCTGAAAAAAGCACACGCCCAAGCAAGTGATCCCAAGAACGAATGGTTCGCCGCTAAGCAGATCAAGGAAAGCACTGTGACCCAGAAAAAGGGCTCTCTCTCCGTCACTCCTGAATCCACCTTTCTATACAAAGGAAAGGGAACCACGAACGTCGACTACCACCTCAAGCTAGTCACCGGAAAGAAGACCATCACCAGCATCCGCCTCGTCGCATTGCCCGATCCCTCCTTCAGTGGCCCCCAAAAACTCGCTCCCAGCGTCAACGGAAACTTCGTCCTCACGAGCTTCGAGGTCAACGCTATCCCACAACGCGGCGACAAGCCCCAGCGTCTCAAGTTCTCCAAATCAGCCGCGACCTTTGCTCAAAAAAGCTATCCTCTCGCCCACGCCATCGATACCAACAAATCCACCGGCTGGGCCATTTCCGGAGCCCCGAAAGAAGGAGCGAGCGCGCTCTTTGTCTTCGACAAGCCCATTGACTGTCTCTTATACACATCTGACGCTGCCGACGATCTACTCTGTGTAGAT
>OJHF01000067.1_pt1 | contig 33766 bp, 18 predicted proteins | sample 1594891 | NCBI WGS metagenome assembly OJHF01 (sample SAMN05416737, study PRJEB24817) | seawater metagenome | isolation source: Sea water | place: Canada:Atlantic | collected 2013-07 | reverse complement strand
TGTCGATTCTATTAACGTGCGAAGAGAAGGCGGATAAACTCCCGTGGGATGCTCCTGATAGGAAAGGCTAAGAAGATCGAGGTGACTTGGCCAAGCGGAGAGCAACTTGTGGTGGAGGGGCTGGAATTAGGCAAGACGCACACGATTGAAGAGCAGTAAGAAAATAGCGGTCAATCAAGCCAACGGGGCGATCGCATTTTGGTCCTGCGGGTGCGAAGTCTTTGGCTTGGTTTTTTGGTGGTGCTTTGATCAAAGGCACACGGGGCGAAGGTTCCCGGCCGGTCCATTTTTCCCAATGCTCCTTTTCTCCGAGATGCCAGCCGTGGTTGGGACCAGAGCTAGCCCAATAATTTTGTTTCATTTGACCAAAGACCTATTCGAGAATATTGAAATACTGCTGTCGAACTTCGACTAGTGCCATCGCAAGAAACATGACGAAAATGACAATGATCCAGTCAACAATGCAGATTTTAACGAAAGCAACGGCGTTGCTCATGCTTGGAAGTATGACTGCCGGGGCGCAGGACGGCGGCTTTCTCCCCCTTTTTAACGGTAAAGATCTTAAGGGGTGGGACGGGAATCCTGAAATATGGTCGATTAAAGACGGCGTGATCACGGGGAAAACGACTGGTCCCGATCAGCTTAAATATAATCAATTCCTAATCTGGCGGGGAGGGGAGGTGAAGAATTTTGAACTGCGGGCCAAGGTGAAGGCTGCGGGCAGCAATTCGGGCATCCAGTATCGAAGCAAAGAGCTTCCCTCCATCGGAAAATGGTCGTTGAGCGGTTACCAGTGCGATGTTCACCCCAGAGCGGCCTTTAACGGGATGATTTATGAAGAGCGCGGTCGCGGGATCACCGCTCAGAATGGACAGGGCGTCGTCACTGACCCCGAGGGCAAGCGTTGGCTTACTGATAGGCACCAACCAGTCAAAGTCGATTCCGCGAAGTGGAATGAATACACCGTCATCGCCAAGGGCAACCACATCATCCATAAATTGAATGGTAAAAAGACGGCTGAATTCCACGACTTTGATCAAAAGGCGCGTTCACTCACCGGCCTCCTAGCGTTTCAGATTTCAAGTAGTTTGGCAATGGAGGTCCGGATCAAAGACGTGAAGCTTAAGACTCTGCCCGACGGAGGCGTGATCGATTTCAAAAACTTCGCTATTCCCAGTGATGCCCAGGTGATCGAAAAGAAGAAGCCTGCGCCGAAGAAGGTGATTGCAGCAAAGCTCAAACAAGTGCGTCCTGCCATCGGTGGGAATACGGCCACCCCAGTCGCGAACATCACCAAGCCCAAGGGCTTCAATGTCGAACTTCTTTACTCCGTCCCGGGCGGAGAACAGGGGTCCTGGGTGAACCTTTGCAACGATGACAAAGGCCGTATCTATGCCAGTGATCAATATGGTGCTCTCTATCGCTTCACGCCGCCCGCTCCGGGGGAGGAACTCAAGTCTTCCGAGGTTCAAAAACTCCCACTCGAGATCCGTGCGATCAATGGAATGCTCTTCGCCTTCGACGCTCTCTACGTCGCCGTGAACGACTACGAGCGTAAGATGGAGAGTGGCCTCTACCGCATCACTGATAGCAATGGCGATGATGAATTGGACAAGGTCGAGAAGCTCCGTGGCATGGAAGCCCGGGGCGATCACGGCGTTCATGCCATTGTGCTCACGCCTGACAAAAAGGGTCTCTATCTCATCTGCGGTAACAATGTTGACCCTACTGAAGCTTCACCCAATTCACCGGTGCAGGCACTTTGGAGCGATGATCATCTCCTTGCGCGCATGCCTGACGGACGTGGCCACAACCGCGATCGTCTCGCGCCGGGTGGTATTATCTATCGCGTCGATCCCGACGGGAAAAACTTCGAGGTTTTTGCCAACGGTTTTCGCAATATTTATGATGCAGGTATCAACCATAATGGGGACCTCTTTACCTATGACGCGGACATGGAATACGACTTTAATACGCCGTGGTATCGTCCGACACGTGTGAATCATGTTGTCAGCGGTGGCGAATATGGTTGGCGCAACGGAGCTGGAAAATACCCTGAATTCTACGTCGATAATCTTCCTGCAACTCTCAATATCGGACCTGGTTCACCCACCGGAACAACCTTTGGATACGGAGCTAAGTTTCCTGCCAAGTATCAGAATGCCTTCTACGTCCTTGATTGGAGTTGGGGTAAAATCTATGCCGTTCACCTGATGCCTGATGGGGCCAGTTACACTGCGACCAAAGAGGAATTCGTCACAGGCGGACCGCTTCCTGTTACCGATGCGATCATCCACCCTGATGGCGCGATGTATTTCGCGATCGGAGGACGTCGGGTGCAGTCCGGTCTTTACCGCGTGACGTACAGGGGTGAAGAAAGCACTGCGCAAGTGAAGCCTCAGCCCGCCAAGCTTTCGCTACACGAACTTCGCCAGAGCCTCGAAGTCTTCCATGGCAAACAGGATTCAAAAGCTGTCGCAACCGCATGGCCGCACCTCGGTCATCAGGACCGCTTCATCCGTGCCGCTGCGCGCACTGCTTTGGAACATCAGCCAGTCGCTGAGTGGAAGAAAAAAGCTCTGGCAGAAACAAATGTCAGCGTCCAACTTGAAGCGTTACTCGCCCTCACTCGTGTCGAAGGTTCAAAGAAAGAATCGGCCACCCGTGACGCGATCTTTGCCGCGCTTCTTAAGCACAACTATGGCAAGCTGGCACCAGAGCAGCGCCTCTCGTATGCCCGTCTCATACAGATCGACCTCAAGCGCTTTGGTGATCCCGATGAAGCCACTTTGGCTGCCATTGCGGCGAAGCTCGATGCAGCCTATCCGGCGGATTCCTTTGAAGAAAACTGGCTCCTTACTGAAACTCTGGCCTACTTGCAGGCTCCTAACACAGCGGCCAAAGCGATGGCTCTCATCCAAGCTGCACCAAGTCAGGAACCCCAGATGGAATATGCCCGCAGTCTGCGATTCCTAAAAACTGGGTGGACCAGCGATCTTCGCAAAGAGCAACTCGAGTGGTTTCTTAAAGCAGCCAATTACAATGGCGGAGCGAGCTTTACCAAGTTTATCGAATTCATTCGTAATGACTCGCTTGCTACCTTCACTGATGCTGAGAAAAAAGAACATGCCACACTCATCGCCAAGAAGGCTGAGAGGAAGAGTGCGATCGAACTTTCCGGAGCGATCTTTGCCGGCCGCACGCCGACGATGTGGAAGTTGGAAGATCTCAGTGAAGCCGCGAAGAGCGGCATGAAGGGGCGTGATTTTGTAAGAGGAAAAAAGATGTTTGCCGCCTCTGCATGTTACGCCTGTCACCGCTTTGGAAATGCTGGTGGCATGACAGGGCCAGATCTCACCGGTGCGGGTGGTCGCTACAGTCCGCACGATTTCCTCGACCAAATCATTAACCCGAGCAAGGAGATTAACGAGCAGTTCGCTCCGATTGTTGTCACCCGTAAAAACGGCGAAACCCTCAGCGGAGTGGTGGTGAATCTCAGCGGAGACAATGTGACCATCAACACCGACCTGAGTGATCCCAACCAGCGCGTTAATGTTGATCGTAAGACCGTGGAAACCATCGAGCCGAGCAAAGTCTCCATGATGCCGCCTAACCTCCTGATGATGCTCACTAAGGATGAAATTCTCGACCTCGTCGCCTACGTCCTCAGTGCTGGTGATAAAAACCATGCTGCGTTTAAGAAGTAGATGGATTCCAACTATTCAAAGTTTATAAAATGACTTATCATTAGGACTGAACGCCGTTCTAGTTCCTAGATTGGGGTAGTGTTTTGTTCGATTCGAAACTGCCAAACTATTCCTTTTATGAGTCGATTCTTTTCTCTTCTTTTTGGGGCGGTCTTCACCGTTTCCGGAGTTAGCGCTGTAGAGCGCCCACCGAATTTTGTGGTGATCTTCGTTGATGACCTGGGCTATGCTGATCTTGGGTGTTTTGGGTCGCCGGATATTCGGACGCCTCGCCTTGACCAATTGGCCAAAGAGGGGATGCGCTTCACGCACTTTTACGCGCAGCACATTTGCGGCCCATCTCGCACCGCGTTGATGACCGGCAGTCACCCGCTTCGGGTCGCTGAGAAGGGCAATGTAAAGAGGGTTCATCCTGTTGTTCATTCTGATGAGATTACGATTGCGGAAATCCTAAAGACGAAAGGATACGCAACCGGATGCTTTGGGAAGTGGGACATGGCGGGACATTCTCAGGATCGATTCGATGAGAGTTTGATGCCCAATCATCAGGGGTTTGATTATTTTTTCGGAACTCCATCGAGCAACGATCGATGGGTTGATCTTTATAAGAACGATGAGTTAATCGAGAAGAAAACGGATATGGGGACGCTGACGAAGCGCACCACGGACGAGGTGGTTGGCTTTATCGAATCGAATCAGGAGAAGCTGTTTTTTGCCTACGTGCCTTACTCGATGGTCCACACGAGGCTCGATGCTTCGGCTGACTTTAAAGGGAAATCACCGCGAGGGCTTTACGGTGATGCGGTAGAGGAAATCGATTTTAATTGTGGCCGGATCATTGATGCGCTCAAAAGGCTCGATCTTGTTGGGAACACCTATTTTTTGTTTACGAGTGATAACGGTCCTTGGTTGATCAAGAACAAGAATCATCGGGACGGTCAGACGCCGAAAGACCATGGCGGTTCCGCGGGACTGCTTCGCAGTGGCAAAGTTTCGACTTGGGAAGGAGGCGTCCGCGTTCCTACTATCCTTTGGGCGCCGAATCGTGTTCCTGCGAATCTTGAATGTGATGAGATCGCAGCAACGATTGATCTCTTGCCCACTTTTTCCGGGATGGTAGGTGCTGAGCTTCCGTCCGATCGAGTGCTGGATGGGGTGGATATTTCTCACCTTTTTGTGGGGGATTTCGAGAAGGCGGATGAGGATCGTTACTTCGCTTATTATTTTATCAACAGCTTGCAGGCAGTTCGTCAGGGGAGGTGGAAGCTCCATTTGCCCCGACCTGCCAATCCACCGTGGCTGGGGAATTTTGCAAAGAATTCTCACGTCGCTCCCGCTGATTGGAAAGGTTTTGATGAACCCTTTCTCATCGATTTAGAAACGGACCCCGGAGAGAGTATGAGTGTGACGGCGGAAAATCCCGAAGTAGTAGCGCGCCTCCTTGCTCTTGCTGAGAAGGTGCGAGCTGATATCGGTGATCATGACCGAGTGGGGGAGCATATGCGCTTTTTTGAACCCGGAGAACGTCCACAGAAAGCGTATTTTCCAGACTTGAAACGATATCCGAAGAGGAAATAACTCAGCGGATGAGCATTTGTGTTCTTCCCGTGTGCGCGTAGCTTTTTCTATCTCACCCTGTGGAGGGAGCCTGCCAAAAGCGGAGTGAAAGCCGGTCTGGAACTCATCCTAAATTCTATGGCCAAATATGCGAATAATCCCGCCTAGCAAGCGTGAACACGAACTTCATCGCGTTATTTGACGATCTATTGCTTACTTTAGTTGTTCCTTTTTCTACGGATTTTGGGCCTGGTTGTCATTAGCTTATCACTTTCCGTTGACTAGAAATTGAGAGGATCGTAAGGAAACGGGCCGACCGGATCCCGAGGGTCTGATGCCAATCCAGCGAGCTCGATCCACGGGTATTCTACCGGGTCAAGGCGGAGGCTTCTTAAGATGCCGGCTTATTGTTTCGCCCTCGACGAACCGCGCTTTGGTAAGGCTTTGGCGGCGATCATCCTCCCCGCGTGCCACGTTGCTGGTCCAGCTTACGATTCGACGCATCACCGGGCGCCGGTCCCAGTGGAAGTGGGCGACCGAGGGCTGGCACCATATGAAGCCCGGGTCGTCATCGGTGCAGACCAGCGAGACGTCCTGAGGTACTCGGAGGCCCCGCCTGGCAAGATAGTGGTAGGCAGCGTAGTAGAGATACGCTTCGTCGAGGATGAGAGTGGTGGGCGGGGTTGGGCCGAACAGCGAATCGAGGGCGCGTTCGAAGCCTTCCTTGCTCTCCTCCCAATCGGGAATATTGAACTTTCCGGTGGCGATACCGGCGGCTTCAAGTTCGTCAAGGAAAGCTCGGAGACTACGAGCGGGCTTTGGTAGGCGGACTTGGCGGCGATACAATGCCGAGACTCGGCGATGGCCGAGTGCGATGAGGCGGCGGGTGACCTCAGCAGTGACGTGGATTTTGTCCGGACCAATGCCGGCAATGGGTAGTCCGGCGCGGTGCCCGAAGAGGGCGAAGGCCGGAGTCTCCTGTTCCGCAAACCACTCCAACACCTCGCGTGAACCGGAGATCACCACCCAGGCGTCAGCCTTGGTCCGCCGCGCAAAACGGGCCACGCGGTTGGCGTCCATGCCAAGATCCTGCAGGGTCATACTGGGGTAGAATGGAGAGTGTCCTGCTTTTTCGAGCAGGTGCCGGAGTTCGACCATGTAGTCCTGGCCTATTCGCTCGGAATTTAGAAAGCCCACTCGCAAGGCGGATGGGGCATGGTCCGGCGGTAGCATGATTCGGCGCTGGAGCCCCGATCCCTGTCCCATGAGCAGCCCTTTATCTTCAAGCTTCCGGAGTGCCGCCCGAACCGTCTTATGATTGACCCCGAGCTCTTCGGCAAGCGGTCCCACCCCTGGCATTGTCCCGCTCAGGCTCCCCCGTAGCAGCTCCTTTTGCAGATGCCCTGCCACCTGTTCTACGGCGGAAAGAATGGTGAAAGATTCCATGGATAAAGCACCTCTACCCAAAGGGTAGAGCTGTCAAGGCTGAAAATTCTTCTTCTCTTGTTAGGATACGCCACTTTTCGGACGTAGAAGCCAGCGAGATTATTATGGATACTAAGAACGACACAAGCACCACTGAGAACGACGTCCAAGCCGTAGCGAAACTCGGCGAAGCAAGAGACGGTGTGGTCAAAGAGCTACGCAAAGTGATTGTGGGAATGGAAGATGTCATCGAGGAGATGATGATTGCGGTTTTTGCGCAAGGTCACTGCCTCCTCGTGGGGGTGCCTGGCTTGGCAAAGACGCTGCTGGTCAGCTCGCTGTCTGAAGCGCTCTCGCTCTCCTTCAAACGAATCCAGTTCACCCCCGACCTGATGCCCTCGGACATCACCGGAACCGAGTTGCTTCAGGAAGATCCTGAGACCCGCGCACGGCAGTTCAAGTTTATGGAGGGGCCGGTCTTCACCAACCTTCTTCTTGCCGACGAGATTAACCGGACCCCACCCAAGACCCAGGCCGCCCTTCTTGAGGCGATGCAGGAAAAGAGGGTATCCTCCGGCGGCGTCGACTACAAACTCGACAAGCCCTTCTTCGTGCTCGCCACCCAGAACCCGATCGAACAGGAAGGAACCTACCCGCTTCCCGAAGCGCAGCTCGACCGATTCCTCTTTAACGTCATCGTGAAATACCCGAGCCGCGACGAAGAACTGGACATCATGCGTAATGTTACCAGTGATGAGCAGCCAAAAATCGAGAAGGTCCTCGATGGTGCGGCGATCCTTAAGTTCCAGCACCTTGTGCGACGCATCCCGGTTGCCGAGCATATTTTTGAATACGCCGCTTCCCTGATTCGTGCCACGCGCCCTGAGGAAGAAGAAGCACCTGAGTGGGTGAAAAAATACATGTCCTGGGGTGCCGGACCACGAGCCTCCCTGAACCTCATTCTCGCCGGAAAATCCCGAGCTGCCTTGCGTGGCCGCTGCCACGTTGCGATCGAGGATATCCAGGCGGTCGCTCTGCCGATTCTTCGCCACCGTATCATCCCGAACTTCGCAGCAAGGTCGGAAGGAATGACCTCGGACAGCCTGGTCGAACGTCTCCTCAAAGAGATTCCGACGGGCGATAAAAAGTAAGGGTCAAAAAAATGGGCTCTCAACAAGCCATCCATCCAAAGGCCTGAAACATGTCCCAGCACTTACCCAATCTCCAATACCTGGACCCCGAGCTTTTGCAAAAGCTCGGCGACCTGGAGCTGATCGCTCGTGAAGTCGTCGAAGGCTTGCGAGCTGGTTCTCACCGCAGTCCGCTCAAGGGGTTCAGTACCGAGTTTGCGCATCACCGGCAATATGTCCCTGGTGATCCGATCCGTGATCTGGACTGGCGTGTTTTTGGTCGGACCGAGCGATACTACACCAAGCTCTACGAAGCGGAAACCAACTTCGACTGTCATATCCTGATGGACGCGAGTTCGTCGATGAACTACGGCTCGGGGAAAGTCAGTAAGCTGGAGTATTCGAAGTATCTGGCATCGGCGCTGAGCTATCTCATCTTGAACCAGCGGGATTCCGTTGGTCTGAGTGTCTTTGACTCTGAGATGCGGGCGCACCTACCACCACGCTCGACGATGAGCATCATTTTACAGATTGAAAAAATCCTGAGGGAGATCAAACCGACCCCAAAAACCAGTATTGCCAAGCAGCTCAACGATATCGCCATGCAGATTAAAAGGCGGTCCTTCGTGATCCTGATCTCGGACTTGTTCTCGGATGTCGATGACATCATGCGCGGCTTGCAACGCCTGAGGTATGGCGGTCACAACGTGGTTGTTTTCCACACCCTCGACCCGTATGAACTCAAGTTCCCATTCAAAGGAACCTGGAAATTCGACGACTTGGAAGGTGATGAGGAACTCATCACCCAGCCGGAAAAAATCAGGAAGGAGTATATGACGAACCTCAACGAATACCTCGACCAACTGCGAACCGGTTGCATCGGAAGTGGTGTCGATTACACCCTGGTGGACACCTCTCGCCCGCTGGACGCACTTCTCAGTGAATATCTCGAAACCCGCTCATTGAATATGATGGGCCCATCAGTCGGAGCACGCTCATGAGTTTTCTCAATCCATGGATGTTGCTGGGGGGCTTGGGAATCGCCTTGCCGATTCTCGCACACCTGCTCAACCAGCAGAAGGTCAAGCAAACCGACTGGGCCGCGATGCAGTTTCTCAACCGCAACGTGCGGGTGCGCTCGCGCCAGATCAAGTTGCGCGACTTACTACTACTCTGCCTGCGCTGCCTGGCCCTGCTCTTCCTCGTGCTGGCCCTCGCCCGGCCAGCGTGGAAGGATGGTGTGGCCAGCTGGATCCCAGGAGAGCCGCGGGCCGGGGTCGTCATCGGGCTCGACGCCTCCTTCAGCATGGAGCACGGCGGCGAGGACTCAACCCGCTTCGACCGCGCTTTGGATCAAGTCAAGGTGATTAGCGAGCACATCCAAGGCGGTGACCCGGTCTCAGTCATCCTCCTCGGCGGCGAAGACAAAGTCCTTATCCGTAATATGGCTTTCGACCGCGAACGCTTCGCCGACCTCCTCCGGGAGGCGAAGGCGGTGCCGGCGGGGCTCGATCTCGATCGCGTTCCCAAACGTCTCAAGGAGTTGGTCGACGACATGGAAGCTCCCGAGAAGGAGGTCTACTTCATTACCGATGTCCAGGAGCGGGACTGGAGGCCCAGCTCAGCGCGTTTCCAAGAGGCGCTCGCCGACCTGCGCAGCGATGCGGAGGTCTTCTTGGTTCCCGTGCCCGGCGAACCCGCAAACCTCGCCGTCACCGAACTCGATCTCGTGTCCGGTGTGCTGCGCAAAGGCACCACCGCCCGCTACCAGGCCACGGTCAAAAACTGCGGCACGGCCCCAGTCGCCAACGTCGAGGTCCAGTGCCGCGTCGAGGGTGTGCAGATCGATCGTAAGACGATTCCCGTCATCGCAGCAGGAGCATCGGAGACAGTGTCCTTGTTTGTCCCTTTCCACAATGCGGGTGCCACCCGCATCACCGCCGAGATCAGCGGGGACCTTCTCCCGACCGACAACGTGCGGCGGGTCGTTGCGGTCGTCCGCGACCGCGTCTCGGTGCTCTGCGTAGACGGATCGAATGGCGATGCCGGCCGCCTCATCGTGTCCGCCTTGCTGGCCCGCAGCGACGGGGCGCAGGATGAGGACTACGTCGTCCGCTCGATACCGTGGCTGTCCCTGCCAATCGAGCCACTTGAGGAGGTCGATGTGCTCATACTCGCCGATGTTCCAGAGATCACCGAGCATCAGGTCGAGCAGCTCTCGAACTATGTCAGACAGGGAAATGGCCTCGTCTGGTTCGCCGGAAAAAATGTGAAAGCAGCGGTGTGGAACGAACGCACGGCGAGCGGCCCCAACCCCTTACTCCCGGCCAAGCTCGGTCCGCCGGTCGATACCCATACTAAGCTTGGAGCCGGCCAGCCGCTGGATCCCACGATGCCAGACCACAGCGTCTGTCTGCCGCTGCGCTCCCTTCCCGAAGACCTGTTCAGCGAGACGCATTTCCTAACGCGGCTGAACGTCGAACCCGCCGCCTCAAGCTTCCCGATCCTCAGCCTGGCCGGGAGCGGAGCGCCGATCTTGTTGGAGCATTCGCTCGGCCGCGGCCACGTCTTCCAGTTCACCACCTCGGCAGATACGAGCTGGAATAATATGGCGCTGACGCCGCTCTTCCCGATGCTGATGCAGCAGATCGTGACCTATCTCTCGGGACGGGAGTTCGAGCAGCCACGCGTCGTCGGCGATTCGCTCTCACTGTCCTACGTCGAACAGCCAGACGCCAGCAACGCGGTCTTCGACACGCCTTCTGAGAAATCGTTCACGGTCGCAGTTCGCGAGCACCGCGGCCAGTTTGTCGCGATGTTAGAAAAAGCAGCGGAGGCCGGCTTCTACGAAGCGAAGGTCAGCGTGCAGGCTCCAGGCATGCCGGTGGCGGTCAACGTGGATCCGGCCGAATCGGACGTCGCTTCGCTCACGGCTTCGGATTTGAATACGAACCTCGAGGGGCTCGATATCACGCTGGCCAATTCTGAGGCAGAGCTCGCCGCAGTGATCGAAGCTTCCCGTACTGGCCGCTCGTCGTGGCGGCAATTCATGATCGCGGGGCTCGTTTTGCTCTTGATCGAGAGCCTCCTCGCCGACCGCCTCCGCGGGCGGAAACAGAAGCGCAACAAGCAAGTAGCAGCTATACCCGAAACCCTTCCCGAAGCACAAGATGCCTGAAGCGATTCTCATCGTTAGCCAGATTGAGCAGGTCTTCTGGGCCCGCCCGCTGTCCACCGGAACTCTCGTGGCGATCTTCGCCGCGATCGTCTTGTTGAGCATCTACCTCTACCGCCGCCCGTGGGGGTTGCCGCTGTGGCTGCGCGCATCCCTGGCAATTGCCAGGGTATTGGTTTTTACTTTGATCGTGGCCACTCTACTCGAACCGACTGCCGTCGTCACCGAGACCCAAACGCGGGTCCGCAGTTTGCCGGTGCTGCTCGACGTTTCGGAGAGCATGTCGATGAAGGATCAGCGCAAGCGTTCCGAAGACCTCGTCGACGCCGCGGCGGCGCTGGGTATGGTTTCGCTGGAGGAGGAAGCCGAAGCCGACCGCGCGGTCATGGGGCTCGATGCGAAAAAGCGCCAAGCGATCACCTCGGCCTCGCGCCTGGATCTCGGTGCGGCCATCCTCAGCCAATCGGGACGCCCAATCTTCGAATCGCTTGGCAAGTCGCTCGATCTCAGTTACCATGCCTTTGGTCAGACCTCGCGCCTGATCAGTGATGGCAAAGTGGTGACCTCGGAGGATCTGGCAGGGCTGAAGGCCGACGCGCCAGGCACATCGATTGCCGCTTCACTCGAGGCAGCTGCCAATTCCGGAGGAATCCCACCGGCAGGTATCATCTTGCTCTCCGACGGCATCGACAATGCAACCTCGCAGCGGTCCGAGGCCGTCCTTCAGGATCTTGGCGCGCGCGGCATTCCGGTCTACACCGTGCCGCTCGGTCTATCCAATCCGGATGACGTCGCGATCCGCAACATCGTCATGCAGGAGGTGGCCTTCTCGGGCGATAGCGTGCCGGTCCGGGTCCATCTCCAATCAGAGGGTTACGAGCAACGGACCGCGCGGCTGTCGGTGCTTCTCAATGATCGACGCGTCTCCTCTCGCATTGTTCGCTTTGATGGCGGACTGCAATTCGAAGAGGTCGACTTTCGCGTTGATGTTCATGAGAAAGGCGCTGCACAGATCGACGTGATCATCGAGCCGTTTGACGACGAAGTATCGATCGTTAACAACCGCGTGACGCGAAGTATCCGGATCGTGAATGAAAAGGTCAACGTGCTCTACATCGAGGGTAATGCCCGATGGGAGTTTCGCTACCTGCGTGCGATCCTCAAACGCGACCCGCGGATCGACGCCACCTTTATCGCGTCCAATGTCGGGCCCGAGGTTGCACGGAACTCTCCGGAACATATCGAGCGGTTTCCGAGCAAGCGGGAAGAGGCCTTCAAGTATGACCTCGTGATTCTCGGTGACGTTGAGGCCTCCTTTTTCACTGAGGAAGAGCTTGGGCTACTGGAAGAACTGATTCGGGACCGCGGAGCATCGCTGCTGATGCTTTGTGGCCCGATGCACTCGCCCGGCTCCTATGCGGGTACGCCGGTGGAGACCATGCTCCCGGTTCGGTTTGATGCCGAAGCGAAATGGGATAAAATCGCAGAATCGGTTTACCCGGTGCTGACCCCCGAAGGGCGAAGTAGCCTGGTGATGACGCTGGAGAACGAGGTGGAGCTTAACGATCGCATCTGGAGCCGGATGGCACCGATGGATCAGCTGCCACCGCTGTTGTCTGCCAAACCTGCCGCGACCGTTCTCGCCGTGCTCTCCGATAGCACGACGCGGGACCAGGGCTACCCCTTGGTCGCTTGGCAGCGCTACGGGACCGGCAAGTGCATGACGATTGCCTCGGACCGGCTGTGGCGGCTGCGTTACAAGACCGGCGACAAGTATCACTGGCGTGTCTGGTCGCAGTGCATCCAGTTCATGACGCTCTCGCGGCTGATGGGTGAACACAAACGCATCCGCTTGGAAACCGACCGCTCGGTGTACCCCGTCAACGATCAGTGCCGCTTGTATGCTCATCTTCTGGACGACAACTTTGAACCGATCGTCCAGACAGTGTTTGAGGTTTACGTGACGAGCCTCGCTGGCGGGAAAGCCAAGGAACTCGTTAGCCTTCGGCCAGACAGCTCGCAGCCCGGTCTTTACGAGGGTTATTTCACTCCTTCGGAAGCGGGCGGATACAGGCTCGAGGCCAACGAAAACGATCAGCGGAATTCCAGCACCACGGAGTTCCAGGTGAGCGATGTCCGGCAGGAGTTGCTGGACACCGGCATGCGCTCCGACCACTTGCAACGCATTGCCGACCTGACCGGCGGCGCCAAGCTCGGGGTCCGTGAACTCCCCGAATTAAGCGACCTGATCAACGGCGACCCGGTCACCATCACGGTCCGCTCAGAGCGCCCGCTCTGGGATCATTGGATCGTTGTCCTGCTGCTCGTTGGGCTGCTGGGTAGCGAATGGATCCTGCGAAGAAGACACGACCTACCATGAGCAAAGCCCACCCAAAGCCCGTCCTCGAATCGCGCCTGCGTGCGGTGTGGCTCCTTACGCAGCGTAAGCACATCAGTGCCGGTTTTTTGGCGATGTTCCGTTGGGGCATCCCACTCTTCTTGCTTGGGATGGCCATCGACCGGTTGACCTACCTGCCGACAGCAGGGCGGGCGGTGATTTTGGCGATCCTTGTGGCCGTTTCGCTCTACAAGGCATGGCGCCACGGATGGCGGCACCTGCGGCTTTTCAACGCCACGCGCACCGCATTGGAGGTCGAGAGGCAGCACGGCGGTCTCGAGAGCCTGCTTGTCACCGCGGTCCAGTTCAGCGAGTCAACAATGGCACCCGGAACATCGGCCGCGCTCCGGGACGCGACCTGCAGCATGGCCGAAGGCACCGCTGGGGATTTGAAACCTGGCAAGATCGTGGACTTTAAGAGCCTGCGGATTCCGATCTTCACGGCTTCGGTCTTGGCTGGGTTGGTGCTCGTTTTCGCCGTGGTCAACGGCCCCTTCCTCGCCGCGGGATTGGCGCGAATCTTTAACCCGTGGACTGAGGTTGTCTACCCGACCAAAACCATCCTCGATCTCGGGGCAGGGGATCTAGTGGTGAAGGAAGGGGACAGCGCCCAGATCGTGATCGGCGTGTCTGGGGTCGTTCCCAAGAAGGCGAAGCTCTACCTCCGCACCGGCGAGGGACGCCCGCGCGAGATGGAACTCGAGATCAGCGACAGCCGCTTCGAATACAGCATCGCCTCCGCCTCGCGTGACTTCAGCTACCGCGTCAAAGCCGGCGACGCGCGCAGCGAGTGGCACCAGGTGCGGGTGATCACCGCCCCGCGCATCGAGGAAGTGCAGGTCGGGCTCGAGTTTCCCAGCTACCTTGAACGGGAGACCGAGACGGTCGAGGCGTTGACCCTGACTGTGCCGCAGGAAACCAAGCTCCACTGGCAACTCACTCTCGACCGCCCCATCCGCGAGGCGGTGCTCAACCGTGACGGCAAAGAACCGCTGCCGCTGCAGGTGACCAACGGTGGCCGTCAGCTTGTCATTGAGGAAGAGGTGGACGCCTCACGAGGCTACAGTTTCTCGTGGGTAGAAAAAGAACACGGGTTCGATTTCACCAGCCCGCGCTATTACCTGCAGGTCTCCTCGGACCAGGCGCCGCGGGTCGAATTAACGGCTCCCCAATCGAATCTCGTTGCGATGATCGGTCGCCCGCTCAGCCTTGCGGTCCGCGTCCAGGACGACCACGGGATTGGCTCAACAGCCGTCGCCTATCGTGTGAATCAACATGATGAAGTAGCCGTTGCATTCAAGCTCTCCGCTCAGAATGGTCAGGGCGACCAGCCAATCGACTGGGACTACCGAGAGACGCTACCGGACCTGAAGATCGGCGACACCGTATCCTTCACGATGGAGGTCAGCGACCGCTACCCAGGGAAGGGCGGCCCACATGTCGTTCGCTCGGACACGCGGCGGATGACATTCCTCTCCAAAAGGAATTATCTCAAACAGATCCAGAAGAAGAAAGACGGCCTGCTCTCACGCGTGCAGACGATTTACCGGCAGCAGCGTTCGGCGTTTGATAGCGTGCGTAACCTTGAGTCGGACGCCGAGAGCTATATGCAGACCTGCCAGATCGAAGCAATTCGGCAAGAGCTGGTGCGAGACCAGCTCAAGGAGATCGCGGTACAGGGGAAGTTCTTGCTTGATGACTTGGCCGCAAACAAGGTCTCGGATGCGCCCGAGGGCGAATCTCTTGAGCACGTTTGTTCGGCCTTACTCGAGATCGCGGACACCCACCTAGCCAATGCGGGGTCCCGCCTGCGGCACCAGTCCGGCGTGGCAGGGGGCGATACGCAGGAATTACCCGATCCTTCATCCGCAGCACGTGCCGTCAATACCGCCGCCCGCGAGTTGGGCAGCTTGGTCTTGCTCCGATCCATTGATACGGCACAGGAAGTCTACGCACGGGAAGCCCGCATGCTGGCGCAGGTCCAAGCGTCCTTGCGTTGGCGTACCGTTCAAGCCGGGTCGGCCGAGGCGGGAGTTGCTCTCTCCAAAGAACAAGATGACCTGGCGCAGTGGACTCATCGTCTGCTCGCGGATCTTCAAAAGGGGATGCGGTATGAAAAACGACCCTTGGCCGTTCTCCGGTTGGAGCAAAGTGTCAAGAGCTTGCAGAAGGCCCAGACCGAAGAGCGGATGCGTCAAATTGCGGTGTTGATCACGCAAGGCCAAGCCGATCAGGCGGAGCTTCTTCAGGCTGAGTTGGTCACGACCTTGCTCGATGCAGAGTTCAGTGTGCGCCTCAGTGGGGCGTATACGACGCTGATTAAAACCCGAGATCAAATGCGTTTGCTTGTTAAAATCCAAGCGATGCTCCGCGAGCAATGTGCCGGCATGTCACCACAAGCCTTTAAGGCACGTGGTGCTGAAGCCGCACAAGCCCAAAAGAAGCTTCGCAAGCGCTTGCTGACCTTGCTCCTGCCGACCGTTCCTGCGCCGCGGTCCCAGCTCTTTGATGAAACTTTCCCACAAGCGCCCCCAGTTCAAACCTTGTTGAAGGGCGCCGATCGCGCGATGGCGGAAGCGCTTGAGCAATTTGCTGCCGGCCAGCAGGACGCGGCCATCTCACAGCAGCGCGAAGCCGAGCAGGCCCTGACCAATCTGGCGGAGTTCGTGGATCGGTGGTCCGTGGAACTTGGTATTCAGACCCTAGGCCTAAGTACTCTGGTCGCCGTCACAAGCGATCGCCTTGCGCTCATTGAGGAATACGAAGCGAAGGTGGTCGCGCTGCTTGAGAGAACCGATATCGCTGCGGCGGACGAGCAGAAAGTCGATGGCCTAGCTGAGCCTCAGCTTCTCCTGACCGAGGAACTGGTCGCATTCAACAGCGACCTCATCAAGCAAAGCCAGTCGAATTCGGATCAAGACATCCCGCCGCTACTAAGCCGGATGAAGCGGGCGGAACGAGCGATGCGTAGTGCGGTAACATCACTGAAGGCGAACGCCGCCGACCAAGCAATCAGCGACCAGGAGCAAGCGGCCGATATCCTGGCCGAGGCCTATGCGATCGTTACCACGCAAAACGACCAGCTCGGATTACTGCAGAGTCTGCTGATGTTTCAACGATCGGTCCGGTTTGCCAATGGCTATATGTCCGATATCGTCGCCGAACAATGGGACTTGATCACGGCGACCAAGGCATTGAAATCGAACGACGTCTCAGGTTTGCTGCCGATGTTTACTCACCTGAGACGCTGTATGGATGATGTCGCCCCCCTGCTGGACTTAGTGGCCGAGAGAGTGGATGTCGGCACGCCCTTGGCCTTCGCCGCCTCCGACCTAGAAGACGCGGTGGATTCTCTGGAAATCGACGACAAGCTCGACTCCCTTGATGCTCAAGACGTCGCGGCCGAATCGCTTGGGGAAGTAAATACCCTGGTCAAGGCGGTGAAATCGCAGACCGGCTATGTTGCTGAAATTATTGAATTTTTGCATGCCTCCGTCGCGGATACCGCCATGCTGGAATACCAGCAAAATGAGTTAAAACTCAAGACGGAGTCGGCCACTCAGGCGCAATTCAAAACCCTAGCAGAGGAGCAGCGCAAGTTGCTTGCCAAGGCAGAAAAAGAGGAAGAGATCCTTCTGTCTATTACAGGGATGAAAAGCTATCCCGAACCTGCCAAACTGATACGTGAAGCACTCACTCGTTTGAACTTGAACGACACATCTGGCGCTATCGAACAGATGAATCTCGCGTCGTCGGCACTCAATGAGATAAGAAATTCTGCGCCCGCCAAACTGATAGGTAGAGCACTCGCTCAATTGGAATCGAACGACACGCCTCGCGCGATCAATGAGATGAATCTCGCGTCTGAGTCACTCAGAAATATGAGCTATACCAAATCCGCCAAGCTGATGCGTGAAGCACTCGCTCGACTGGAATTGAACGACGTGTCTGCCGCGGCCGAGCAGATGGAGCTCGCGGGGGCAGCACTCAAAGAGAATGCCGAATCCCTATTCGCGGTGATCAGCATGCTCCACGGTCTGCCGAATTTCGAGATCTTGACCCAGACCGATCCGGGCGTTCAGCGATTGGTTGATGTGCTGGCCGTCGCCAGTGCGCACACAGTCTTGTTCCGAGATACGAACGCCGCCGAGCCGCAGGAGATCAAAGCGATGGCAGCGCGGCAAAGCGAACTTACGGCGCGATGCCAAAAACTTGCCCAAGTCGGTGAGCCGCACGCGATGCTCCAGGCCGCGTCGGAACAGCTTGCGGCGGCCTCTACTGCGATGCAGTCGCCCGACCGCGACGCCATCAAACGCAGCCAGAAAGTGGCGATGCAAACGCTACGGTATTTTATCATCGAACAGGCCCTGATTCTCGAAACAGCGGCACCCCCGCCGTCACTCTCTCCAGGGGATCCGGACGATGGTGGAGAGGGCAGTGACAGCGAGTCGGCCTTTGCCGCCGGGTTTATCTCCGATTTTGTGAGCGGTGAAGCGCCTAAAGACCAGCGAACAGGCTGGGATGTTCGGGGCGACCGGAACCGAGCCGCACTGAATCAGAACTTCGCACGCGAACTACCTCTTGAATACCGAGGCTTGTTAAAAAACTATTATGAGAGGGTTGCAGAATGAATATGATCAATAACAGCAAACAGCGTTTTCTCACCGGGGCTCTGTGCTTTTTCATGGCGAGCGTCACCGCGGTGCCACTTACCGCGCAGGAAAAGCCAGCGGAAGCCGAAGCGCCCGAGATGACCGAGCAGACTGAAAAGGCCATCGAGCGCGGCCTGACATTCCTGATCTCCAGCCAGAATAAGGACGGCTCATGGTCTACCAAGGATCCTGCCAAGGGTGGGGGAGGGGGATACGCGATCGCCGGCACCAGCCTCGGGCTGATGGCGTTCATGGTCGAGGGCCACTTCCCCGGTTTCGGCCCCTACGGCAAAGCGTTGGACCGTGCGAAAGATTTTCTGCTCAAAAGATCCAAGGATTCCCCAACCGGCGCGATGGGCGTGAAGATGTATGAAATCGGCCTTTATACCATCGCAATGTCCGAACTTTGGGGGATGACCAGCGACCCTGAAGACAATAAAGAGATTCAAGTGGCCTTGGAGAAAGTCGTCGAGGTTATCTTAAGATCGCAGAGCCCGCTGGGCGGTTGGCGCTACGCGCCAAGACCGGACGCCGGCCAAGACACATCGGTCACCGCGATGGTCTTTGTTTCGCTCGCATCGGCGCGTGAGGCGGGCGTCCTAGTGCCGGCCGAAACGATCGAAAGACTGACCGGCTACCTCCGCGATCAGGCCTTCGACGAGCAGCGGGGCGGCTTCGGCTACCAGGGCAAAGGCTACACCATCGCCTGCACTGCGGGGGGCGTCTATGCTGCCCAACTCGCTGGCAACCGGGACACCGAATGGGTCTCGGCCGCGATCAACACCCTTGAAAACGACCCGAAGATGTTTTCCCGAAAAGACAACGGCCACTTCTACTACTCGCACTACTACGCGATGCAGGCGATGGTGCAGGCTGGTGAAGAACACTACGCCAAGTGGTATCCCAAGATCCGTGATGCCCTGATCACCTTGCAGCAGCCCAACGGATCGTGGCAGGAGAAGGAACTGGACTATCCACATAAAACGCCGATGTCGATTATCATCCTCGGAACCCCGAACCGGTATATTCCGGTTTATCAACGCTAAAGCGTGAGCATTTCAGATGACCAATCACATCAGTCAATCTAACCCGCTCGGACGTTTGTTGGGGCTTGTTGCCTTGATCGTCTTGGCCCTGAGCCTGTCGGCAAGCGCAGACACAAAGAAGACCGGCAAGCACCTGTTTATCCTTTCGGGCCAATCGAACATGACCGGCACGGTCAGGGATGGGTTTGCTGCTCGAATTGCGGAACGTTTTGGCAAGGAGAATACCGTCGTCGTGATGCGCCAGAAATCGGGTCGCGGCATCCGCTTCTGGGTTGCCGACTACCGCCAACCCACTGGTCGCGGCCTGACTGACAAGAAGATGGCTGAGAACGGCAGCGTCTATCCGTTCTTGCTTCAGGATGTAAAAGCCGCCGCAAAAGATGAATCCTTTGATACGGTCGGCTTCATCTGGATGCAGGGCGAGTCGGACGGCAACAACAGCCTCTCCGAGGTGTATGAGGAAAGCTTCGTCAAACTCATCAAGCGGTTTGAAAAGGATTTGGGGCGTGATGACTTATACTTTGTGATCGGCCGCATCAACGACTACGCTCGAAGCCGGCCAGATAACAAGCACTGGCAAGGTGTCAGAGAGACTCAGGTCAGGCTCGGCAAGACCCCGGGCAACGCTTGGATTAATACGGATGACCTTAATGGCGGCGATGCGAATCAGCCCGACGGTGACATCCATTTCCCCAGAGAAGGAGCCGTCATCCTTGGTCAGCGATTCGCCGACAAAGCCATCGAGCTAATCACCAAACCGTAGACACTCGCTCAAACCGGTAAAATAAGCCATTACCTGACGTCACATTAAAAGAACTTGCTCCCATGAATAGATTTCCCCGGATTATTATCACCTTGCTTGTCCTCGCCAGCGCAGTCGTCGGGTCGCTGCCCGCGATGGGGCAGGATCGGGCTGGCTCGATCTCCAGCGACGAGATCGTTGCGCTGAACGCCAAGCTGACTGGAGCCCGTGAGGCCGCGTCCGCAGCCAGAAAGAAACTCGCGATCCGGCGTGTGATCCGTGAGGGCGAGGCGCTGCTCAAAAAGCATTCATCCGCGCCCAACCGCCACGAGGCCCTGAGCATCCTCTTCCGCAGCCAGCAGGTGCTGGTCAGCCTGGATGACTCCGCCACGAATCGGAAATCCTTTCTAGCGACCGCCGAAAAGCTCGCCGCCGCGCCGAACGAATATGCGGCGATACGCCTCGATGCCGACCTCTTGCTGACGCAGGCCGAGTCGGCACGAGAGGGCGGGGACACCCACGCCCGCTCTGATGCGCTTCGTCCATTGGTCGAGCGCTACCGGGACACCGAGGTCGAGGCAAAGGTCATCCGGATCGCCATGATCATGGCGCTGGAGTTCGGAAATACCAAGCTGGTCAATGACCTACGAAAGGTCGTCGCCCAGCGCTTCCCTGGCAATATGGATCTGATCAATTTCCAGCGTGAGAAACTGGCGGGCCAGGTCTTTGGCGCGCCGTTCATTGGTGCCTTTGAGCGGGGCGATGGCAAGGTGGTCCGGTTCCCGATGGACTTTCTTGGCACAACGACCGTGCTCTATTGCTGGTCGAAAGAAGGCGACGGCCTCGAAGACCTCAAGGCACTGGCCGTCGATTGGAAAAAGGCCAAGGTTGAACTGAAGGCCGCCGGTCGATTTCAAATTGTCAGCATGAACATGGACGATCTGCCCGATGCGGGCGAATCGATCCTGCGTGAACAGGGGCTCGATTGGCAGGCGCTCAAGATGCCCGGTGGCGCTGAGAACCCGATTTATCAAACGTATGTCAAACGCGACACGCCGACGATCCTGATCGTAAGTCCAACGGGATATGTCGCGCTGTATCAGTCAGGAGGCCGTAGCGACAGGACCTACGAGCGGCGGCTGCAGTCGATGATGGCCAGCATGTGGACAAGACCAGACTACTCCAGCCAACTCCAGTCGATCTTCGCCGGCGAATTTCTCGTCATGCAGCCCGATGTGGAGTTCGATCCCGCCGCTCCGCCGGAACACAAGGCACTTGCCCCGGGGGATTCGACCAAACTGCCCCGCACCGCCGCGTCGGTCCCCGAGGATAAGCTCCGCGCAATCCAAGCGTGCTTTGTTGATCCGCCGCTGCGTTACCAAACGCCGCACGATCAGGTCATCGCGAACTACGAGAAGGCTGACTCGCTCTGTCGTGCCGCGATCGCAGCGCATCCGCAGGCCTCCGATTTGTGGATCGTGCGCAATCGACGGATCACTGCCCTGATCGGCTTGTGGAAGACCCGAGGCGACCAAGAAGCATTTGCCGCCGCCGTGGCCGAAGCGAAGATCGTGGTCGAGGGCAGCTATACGCCGGGCACCGATGTGGTGGCGCGGCTCTGCTTGGCAAGGGAGGCGCTTCGCGCGGAGGACGCGGATCCCAAAGCGATCATCAAGGACTTCATCAAGGCGGCAGGTGGGGAGCAGACGTCCGGCCCGGCACGACTCGCGGCCTCGCTCCTCGCCCTGGATATCGGCGACCGGCTCCTTCACGATCAGTACCGCCGAACCTTCCTGGACAAGCACGCCGAGGACCCGACGATGTGGACCGCCACCGCGTTCCTCTTGGAGCGTTATCACCGCTACTGGATGTATCACCCGCCCTTCACCGCCGGCTGGACCTACGGCCGACGCCAGGGACACTTCCTCGCGATTGGCACACCCGAAGACGCAAAACGCACCTTCAAGACCGAGCTCAAAACGCTCGATGGCGAGACGGTCAAGATCCCCGAGTCATCCGATGGCAAATGGACCGTGATCTCGTTTGTCCCGACCGCCGCGGGTAACGGGTATTTGCAGCGTTATGCCACCCCGGTAGCGGGTCGGCCCTTTGATGATGTCAATTTGATCGCTGCAGTCTTGGATGATGATGCCGATGCGGCGCGCAAGTTACTCGGGGAGAAGAAGACGCCAGATGCCTTCCCGACGCTGCTCGTGCCCGGTGGGCTGAAGAACCCGATCGTGCGCAAGCTCGGCATCCTCGCGGAAGATACCAAGCCCAATATCCTGATGCTCCGGCCTGATGGCAGCATCGCGATTGCGCTGTCGGGCCTAACGATGAGCGCTCAAAAGGGCTACGTGATCCAGAACGTGATCGAATTACACGACGAGAAAATGGTCGATGAAGCGCTGGCCCGGGGGGACCTCGATGAGGCCAAGCGACTGGCTTTCGCGTATGCGCCGGTCGAAGAGCCAACCCCGCCGGGTGAGAAAAAGAAGAAGCCTGCCAAGATTTCGGTCCCGCACCTGCGCAGTCGGGCCAAAGTCTATCTCGCGATGGGGGATCCAAAGGTCGCCTATGCCGACGCCGAACAGGTCTACTTGGCGGTCAATATCGCAGCCGGCTATATCAGCATGCGAACGGACGAACTGGAAGAGACCGAAGCACTCAAAGCCACCATTCTTACCGCCCTGAAACAACTGGAATGAAAACCAACGAAGCAACACTGGCAGTTTTGCTGATCGCCGCCACGCCGGTTCTTGAAGCCGCCCGCCGACTCGACGGGGTGAACCATCAAAAGGAGTAATCTTATGGTTTTTCTTAATCCACTGGTCTTGTTGGGAGCCCTGGGCATTGCCCTACCGATCCTCGCGCATTTACTGAATAAACATCAGTTCAAACAAACGGATTGGGCCGCCATGCAGTTTCTGAGTCACGCAATCAACGTGCGCTCGCGGCAGATTCGCCTGCGTGACATCTTTTTGCTCTGCCTGCGGGGTCTCGAAGGTGAATGTAATATAATCATCCGCCGCCCAATCGCCCTCCGGCGAGGGAGCCATGACCGCGTTTTCGGAATAGATTTCTGTAAAGGTAAACACTCCTTCCGGTTTCGAAATGGTTCCCAACCTGATATCCACATTCTCAGTTTCCCCGTCATTTAGGTTTTTCGAGGAAAGGTGAATCGTAAAGCTATTCAAGAACCCGTCCGCGGTGGGGGTGAATGTTTGACCCGCATCGTGTTCGACATCATGGAACCACTTCTGGGTAGAAGTGGGTTAGGCATAATTCCATATGTCGTCACCATTGGCGGTTGGCGCAGTAGTGCTAATGGAGATCTCCCCTGCGTTGATTGACGCGGTGGCGACTGCAAAGCCAGCGATTGCGGCGAGCAGGAAAGTGGGATCTGTATTTTTGAGGTTCATGGTTTGATAATGGGGGTTGGGAATGACTGCCCAGTAGGAAAAAATCCCTGTGCTTCAACTGTATTTTTAGTGAGAAACATCCATCTCGAAAGTTTTGTTTTCATTGGTGCCTGTCCCTTTAATAGGCAGGTATTCTCCATCCTTTTGGATAAACAACCCATCGTGCCTGTCGGCGATGCCTTGAACATGACCTTGGGCGGAGTCATTGCCCACAAGTCGGCCCTGAAAGGTGGCAAATGGATGAAGGTCCCGCAGTTTGATTTGTAATTGCAAAAGTAACCAGGGGTGATGCGGTTCAATCGCAAATCCTTTTGTCTCGCCAAGTTCAGCGATGGCGACTTAGATTTGTAGCAGATTAAGGTGCACGATTAAGTGTGGACTGAAGGCATGGATCAACAGCATGAGATCAGCTTGTCGAAAGAGCAGTGGAAGACACGACAGACCTTGATTGGCCGGGCGCGCGATCCCGACGACAGCCAAGCCTGGGACGAATTTACCGACTATTATGCAGGCTTTATTCGTATGGTGCTGATGCAGTTGCAGGCGCCACCGGATGACCTTGAAGATCTTAGTCAAATCATCTTGGTGAAGTTATGGAAGAACCTGTCAACCGTGGAACTGGGCCGTGACCACGCCAGGTTTCGCACATGGCTGGGAACGGTCATCCGCAATACCGTCTATACGCATTGCAGCCAGGCTGCCTCGCGAAAACGCAGGGAAACCAACGCCGCCGTCGCCAACGCCGTGCCACCGGATATTGAGGACATCATTGAAAGCGAGTGGCGAAAACACATCATTGCGCTGGTCATCGAACGCTTGAATACCAGTTTCTCCGGCAAGGCGATGGACGTTTTTATGATGACTCTCGATGGAAAGTCCGTTGCCGATATCGCGTCGGCGCTTGAGTTGACCAAGGACTCGGTCTACGTGCTGCGCAATCGTGTCCAGTCGCGCTTCCGCAAGGAAGCAAGACAGTTGCGCAGTTACCTGGAGTTTGACCAATGACGGAAGAATCGAGAGACCGAACCCAAGCCTTGAACAATCTGTTTGAGGAAGCGTTTGAGGAGATTGATCCGGCAGGAGAATCGCCTCTTTACGGCCAGCTTTGCTCGCTTCAGGAGCGCTACGGTCAAGCTGAACCGATTGCGGTTGGCGGCATGAAACGCATACTCAAGGTCCTCGATCGGCACGGTAATCGTCACGTCGCCATGGCTCGTTTGCATGAAGATGCAAGCGAGTTGCTCTTTGACCCATTTATTCGCGAGGCACGGCTGACAGCGCTGCTCGAGCACCCGAACGTCATCTCCGTTCACGATGTCGGCGTCGACAAAGAGGGGCAGCCGTATTTCACCATGGATCTAAAAGTCGGTAATGGGCTCGATGTGGTCTTGCAGAAGGCCCTTGCAGATGGGGGGTATCCGCTATCGGATCGACTCGATATCTTCCTCAAGGTTTGCGATGCGATCACCTACGCGCATTCGCGCGACGTCATTCATCTGGACTTGAAGCCGGCCAACATTCAGGTCGGTCATTATGGCGAAGTGTTGGTCTGTGACTGGGGCTTGGGAAAACTGATTGGCGGCACTGATGAGATCGATGATGACGAGTTGCTCAATCCCGATCTGTTGAGCGGAATGACGGTATACGGTCAGGTTAAGGGAACTCCCGGCTATATGGCACCAGAGCAGATTCGCGGCGAAGATCGGGATAAACGCACCGACATTTACGCATTGGGCGCCCTACTTTACGCCGTGTTGACCTGTCGACCGCCCATCGACGGTGACACCGACGCCATGCTACAGGCGGCAGTGACCGGTGATATTGTGCCGCCAACCGTGCGCGGTAGCGGCGTTCCCGAGAGCTTGAGTGCCGTGGTCATGAAGGCGATGGCGCTAGAGCCGGCCGATCGCTATGCGTCGGTGAGTGACTTGATCACAGATGTCCGCGCGTTTCTTGGCGGTTTCTCTCCCGTAGCCCATGAAAGTGGGCTGTCGACCGAGTTTTTGTTGTTCTATCGTCGAAATCGCGTCAGCTGCAATCTGGCCGCTGTATTCGTGGTGATGGTGGTGGTGGTGACAGCCTTGTTCGTTGACCGCCTGAGCGCCAAGCGTGTCCAGGCCGAGAATTTAGCGGAGCACTTGCGAGAGGAAAAGCAGGAGACCGAGACACTGGCGGCGCGGTTGCGGGTAGAAAAGGAAGACTCAGAGACATTGCTTCGGGAAGTCGGGCTAATGGCCACGGCGCTTCCCAGCGATTTGGTTGCCACTGGCGATCAGTTTAGCAATGACTTCTTTTATCAACTGCCATTGGTGTCTTATGAACTGTCGATGCGTTCCGTGAACGAGATGATCCGTACCGAGCCGGAGCGCGCCGATGAGGCGCGCGGACAGCTTGCGTATCTCTACTTCCTGAGCGCAGAGTTTGCCAAGGCGAAGCCGTATTTTGCGATCAATCCCGAGCGCATGCGCGGGCTTGTCAGGGTCAATGAGGTGTTGGCTGAATCCTTTGATCCAGATAAGCATAAGACCTCGGCAACCCAGCTGGCCGGGATCATTGAGACGGTGCAATCGATGAACCGAAAAGCGCTGGCAGGAAAGATCCTCTCCTACGACTACGCCTCGTTGGGATATCGTGAGGGGTATGGACTGGCTGTCGCGGTAATGTTTGGCGATCATGCGCATTGTTTCAGCTACGAGGCAGAGACCCAGACCCTGACGATCGATGGAGGCGGCGAGTCTTTCTCTCTGCGAACGAAAGACGAGCAGTATCCGCTACGGTTTCTGCCGATAAAGCGCTTGATTCTTATCGACACCTTGATTCCGAACAGTTCGGAAATCGTCGACCTAAAGATGCTGGAGGTGGCGGATTTGCGCGGCAGTCAAATCAGCTCGATGGGGGATTTAAACATGTTCCCGCAACTAAAAACGCTGATTGTTCGGCCTGACCAACTGTCTCAAGAAGAAAAGAACAGACTGCGCCCGCAGGTTCGCATTCAGTAGCGAGGTTCGGTCGAGGGGGAAGGTTTTGTATTTTGAAAAAAATATGAAATTCTGTTTAGAATGCAGAATCGTCTCGGTTTAGGGGGAGAATAGCAGCTTGCAAGAATACAGCTGGATCGAACCACCCCATCGTTACATCTCAATCTATCAGATGTGAGGAGTCAGCCCCAACCACACCCGATGCTGAGAGCACCAAGGTCATCAGCCCAGGATTTGTTCAACATGCTCCTGTGCGCATGCCTGATCTTGTTCTTGGTTCTGCCTCACCCGTGTCCGGCTCAGGAACCGGCGGCTCCGTCACCCGGCATTCCCGAAACCAAGATCACCGCGCTGAAGAAGGAACTGGCCGAGGCGGGCGGGGCCACCTCATCGCTCAGGAAACTCCGGGCATACAAGAACGTCGCCCGCGACGGGGAGGATCTTCTCGAGGACTCCCCGGCGGCACCCAATCGCTTCCGCGTCCTGGAGATTGTGTTCCAGGCCCGGAAGCGCCTGATCGGTCTCGATAACTCCGACCGCAACCGTGAAGAACTTTTTGAAACCTGTGCCCAACTGGCTCAAGCGCCTGACGAACAAGCAGAGCTTCGACTTGAGGCTGACTTGCTCCTTTCAGAAAAATCCCTCTCGCTCAAAGGTGCGGACGTGGAAGAGCGGAGTCGTGCACTGGAGGAGTTGATTAAGCGTTATCGGGGCACGACGGCTGAAGTCAAAAGCCTGATCATAGCCTCGCAGATCGCGCCCAAACTGGGCGCCCTCGACCTGGAGAAGACGCTCTTCAATACCATGAAGGAGCGTTTCCCCGCTGATCACGATGTCATTCAGATGCGGCGAAAACATGTTGGGTCGTCTTCGCTGGAAGTGATGTTCGGGGGCTCCTTCACCCGGGTGGACGGTGTGCCATTGAATTTCCCGCACGATCTGATGGGGCACCTCAGTATCATGGTATTCTGGTCGCAGGACACGCCGGGCTTCGAACTCTACCTCAAGCAGGTCAAGGAGCTGGAGATCCAGTATCCGGGCCGATTCGATATCTTCAGCTTCAACCTGGACGAATTGCCGGACAGCGGAGTGGCGACGCTACGCAAGCTGGAGCTGGACTGGACGGTCATGCGGCTGCCGGGCGGAAGAAATCATCCGGCATTTCGTAGCTATGCAACGAAGGATCCGGATGGCATTTTCGTCAACGCTTACGGACGCGCTCTGCTGGCGCCGAAGGGGGCGCAGGGAGAAAAGTTCGAGCTCAATGCCGAGCGGATCTCCGATGAGCGTTACCTGGCTCAACTGCAGTCACTCTTCATTGGGGATTTCTTGGTGACGGCGGAGCCAGATGAACCTCGATCACCGAAGTTGGCAGCCATCCAGGAGTGTTTCATTGCCGCGCCCTTCCGCTATCGGCTGAAGCCTGAGCAGGCCCTCGCTAACTACACGAAGGCCTCGAAATTGTGCACTGACGCCATCAAGACAGAGCCAAAGGTAGGCATCCCAGCACTTCGTAATAGAAGAATTATTGCCTTGATGGGCATGTGGAACCTGGCCGGCGAACCTGCGCATCTGGCCGAAGCGGTGAAAGAGGCGAAGGCGGCGCTAGCGATGACGTTGCCGCCCGGCGCGGACGTTGTCTCGCGGTTTTGTCTGGCGAAGGACACGCTTCGCACGAATGAGGCGGTGAAAATGGAGGCTGTTGTGTCCGCTTTCCTCGCGGACTGCGGCGGGACCGAAGCTCCTGTGTCGGCCGTTGCAGCGGCGGCCATTCTGGCGCTGGACGCCAACGCACGCGATCTTCATGAGCGCACCCGCGCCACCTTGCTGTCCGTTCCGCAGAGCGATAATCCGATGCTGTGGCCGGTTGCCGCCTATCTGCGCGATCTGGTTCATACATACGACGTGTTGAGAGCCAACTTCATCTACCGACATAGTAAACGCGAACGCCAGTTGCGGATGCGCACGCACATCGCCAATCTCGGTGGCGAGGCAAGAAGAGACCAACTTCCGGAGATAGAACTCAAGACCCTCGATGGCGGCACACTGAGCCTGCCGCGGGATTCAGCAGGGAAACTGACACTGCTGGTCTTTGTCGAGCCGTCTGCTGGTCCCAATGCGGAGTTTCCCCTGAACGACGACGAGGAAGGCAAAGTCAAGAAGGGCGGCACGGCGGCGACAGCCTGGGAGAGGGTTGGACTTCTCAGCCACGCGTGCGTCCTGGCTGAAAGGCATGTCAACAAGGACTTAAACACCATCGTGGCCGTCTTGTCAGACGATGCAGCCCGCATTGCTGCCCTGATGAAAGCACGGGAGTTCACCTGTCAGGCGACGATGGTGCCGGGCGGCCTCGCGAATCCGATGGTTCGCCGTTTGGGCATTCTTTCGGCGGATCTTACGCCGAATTTCTTCCTGATTCGCCGCGACGGCAGCATTGCGTGGCAGGCAACGGGGGTTCCGCATGTCGACGCCGGGGAATTTGCAAGCATGCTCGCGTCGAAAGTTCAGATTGAGGTGTGCGAGCTGGAGCATGCCTACCAAGTGCTTGAGAAGGGCGATTTCAAGAAAGCTGCCCGCGTCTTCGGTGGACCATATCTGCCGTGGCTCCCCGATCGTTTCGGCTGGCGTTCATCGAGATATCATGGCCAGTCCATCGCGCATATGGGCGCGATGGACTGGAAAGCCGCACTGGAGTCGATTGACAAGTCGATTGACGCAAGAAAGCTGAATTACTTTCAGGGAAGAAGAAGCAAGGATCCCACCCTTTGGCGAAAGGAAGCCGCCACGGTTACGGTCCAACGGCCGGATGACATTCTCCTCGAACTCTGGGCGATCAAAGTACTTATCCTGGATAAACTAGGGCGCAAAGAGGAGGCGGCGCAAATGCGTCGGCGCTCCGAAGAACCGGCCAGCGCAGAGCCCTCGAGCGTCTACGAGGAATTCCACGATAAGTTGAAAAAGTTAAGAGTTGAGCAGGCTGAAAAACAAGATTGAGATTATGAACAGAAGAAGAACTCTTGGCAGCTTGTATTTGACGATAGCGGTCTACTGTTTCGTCAGCTTGCTGGCCATCACCGTTGCCTTCTCTTCGGAGGAGGTCGGTCACGCGAAGACAGGAGCTGGACCAAAAACGTATCCGCCGAATTCGAAAAGCAATCCGCTGGTGCCCGCGTTTGCCGATGTTCCATACGGCAAACACGCACGGAACACGCTCGATTTCTGGCAGGCCAAGTCGGAGAAGCCGACCCCGGTCGTCATGATCCTGCACGGTGGGGGTTGGACCGCCGGCAGCAAAGCGAATGTTTCAAGAAGTTCTCGCTTCCCCAATCTCCGGGCCATTTTGGGGGAGGGGATCTCGGTGGTGGCGATCGACTATCGCTTGATCGGGAAACATACCGAGGGCGTCATGCCGCCGATTAAGGCAACGCTCCACGACGCTGCCCGGGCCTTGCAGTTTGTCCGTAGTAAGGCCCGCGAATGGAACATCAACAAAGAGCGGATTGGCTCCTACGGCCCTTCGGCGGGCGGCTGTTCAAGCCTGTGGTTGGCCTACCATGACGATATGGCCGATCCGCAGAGCGCGGACCCGGTTGCCCGTGAATCAACCCGGCTCTGGTGCGCCGCTGGCTCGGGCGCGCAGACGACCCTTGACCCCAAGCAGTTGGAAAATTGGTTTGCCAACCCCGGCTATGGTGGCCATGCCTTCGGGGATTATGCCTACGGCAAGGATTTTGAGAAGTTCCTGGCCGACAGGGAGAAGCTGCTTCCGTGGATTGCCGAGTACTCGCCATTCGCACTTGTCAGCGCCGGGGACCCACCGATCTACCTGTCCTACGGCAATAAGCCGCCCGCTCAGGGTCTCGGTCCAGACTCGATCCATGGCGTCACCTTTGGCATTGGCCTACAGAAGCGCTGCGCCGAGTTGGGCGTCGAGTGCCATGTCAGTTTTCCAGGCGCTCCGAGTGTGAAATACAAGAGTCCCATCCAATACCTGGTCGCAACGCTCAAGGCGCCGACTCCACACCAAAGAAAACTCCCCAAATGATCCCGCCAGTGTGGAAAGAACAACGTTTCAGTCCCCATTTCCAACCACAATCCGAAAAACGGCACGGACAAATGCTGTAAACCATCAATCACCGATATCATGAAGAGAAAATACCATATACCGCTCAAATCCGGCAGCTTGATCCTGGCCGCTGTTACTAGCCTGCTCCTTGCCGGTGGTGCCCACGCGCGCACTTGGACCAGCGCCGACGGCAGTAAGACCTTCGAGGGCGAACTGCAGTCCTACGATGCCACGAGCGGAAAGGTCAGCGTGACCCTGGCCAACGGCAAGCGGATGAAATTCACGCGGGACAAGCTCTCGGCGGAGGACATCGCGTGGCTAAAGAAGAACGGTGGCCGATCGGGCGGAAGCTCCTTCGAGATCAAGGAATTGCCAGACGAGCTGCCGGATCCCGATGGCGAGGAGGCGGACATGAGCAAGCCGGTCCAAGTCTACATCCTCATGGGACAATCCAATATGCTGGGCGCTGGCCGTGTTTCCGGAAGCAATGACGGCGCTCTGGAAAATGCCTGCAAGAATAAAAAGCTCTACCCTTATCTCATTGATGACGCCGGCAATTGGACGGCGCGTAAAGATGTTCGCAATGTCCGCGTCAATGGGAGGACCATGAAGGTGTTTACGAATGACTGGTTGACTCTCAACGGCGGAAACATCGGCCCTGAAATTGGGATTGGTCATTATTTGGGCCACGCCGTCACTGCACCTGTGCTGGTTCTCAAAAGTTGCACTGGTAACCGCAGTCTCGGTTGGGATCTGTTGCCACCGGGCAGCAAGCAGTATGAGTTTGAAGGCAGGATCTACGCCGGCTACGGAGAATCACCCGAGTCGTGGGCCAAAGGCACTGAACCCAAACCCATCGGATGGCATGCCGGTCTTCAATACGACGTCGACATTCGCAATGCCAAAAGTGTTCTGGCCGATCTGGGAACCTACTATCCTGGTGCCACCAAATACGAAGTGGCCGGTTTCTTCTGGTGGCAAGGTGACAAGGATTTCCGCAACAAAGCACATGCCAGCAAGTATGAAGAGAACCTCATCGCTTTGCTCGAATCATTGCGTAAGGATTTTAATGCCCCTGAAGCGAAAATGGTCATTGCGACTCTCGGTCAAACCAAGAAGGATGCCAAAGGCACCCATGGTCAAATCATCAATGCCATGTTCGAGGTTGCCGGAGAATCGGGCAAGTATCCTGAAAACAAAAACAAGGTCGCCACCGTCTACTCACACCCCTTAAGCAAGGGCGGTAGTTCAAGTGGTCACTACAGTGGCAACGCCGAAACTTATCAAAATATTGGTGAAGCTATGGGGAAAGCCATGGTCAAAATGCTACAAAGCAAATAGATAACCCCTGTTACCCCCTCCGCTCCGCCCCAAAGGCGGCTTCAAGCGCCCCACGCAAAAAGCAAACCTTAACCAACGCCCGATTCCCGTGCGGAACGTCAGGGTGCCCATTTAACGTTGGGCTAAGTGTATAAGGATTTGCAGTAACAGCATAGGAGAAGTGAATGACAATGAAGATGAGACAAAGGATATACTTGACCGTGTTTCTAACCTTGGTGGCCGCCCCTTTGTCGGCCGCCCCGGCCTCAGCGATCAAAGCCAAATATCCCAAAGCCCCTGCTGCTATCCCCTTGCTGATCGAATTCCCTGTTTTGGCAAAACTCTTGGGAAACGATGATTCCTGGACGCTGCACCCCGCCCGGCTCAAAGAGCAGCTGTTCCCTGAAAGCCTCACACTTGATCAGGGCTCCGAGAATTACCCGCTTATCTATGCCGGGCGTCGGCCAGTCGCAGCCACTGGCCAACAAGACCTTAAGGTCTGGGATCAATTCGCCTACGAAGCTGAATATCGGGCTTTCGATCCGTCGCGTCCGGTAATCCTCTTCTACATCGGCAGACCCCTGGATGTAAGGTGTTCAAGGGCCAGCCACAAAGAGTTATACGCTGATTACCCCCCGATTGCCCGCATAGCACCCGCCGGCCTCCACACCAAGATCAAAGCTCTCGTCAAAGCTCTCGAGCCCTACGGTGCCCGAGATCTAGGACTGAAACACCAGCACATAGACGAGTACCTACTGCCTGGCGGCACACTCCTGGAGTACGCCGATTTCTCCTTTTCTTACGGGAATCGCACGCCTTATGTGAGGATTACACTTCGCCCCGCGGACACCGTTTCCAAGCGACGGCTTCCCGCCTTCCCGGGAGCCGAAGGCGCCGGGATGTACTCAGTTGGCGGGCGTGGCGGCAAAGTATACGTTGTCACGACACTCAAAGACTACATGCCTAAAGGCAGGCCCGGCCAAAAGCGCCGTCTAGGTCAAGGGACAGATCTTGCCAGCCTGAAAAATGGTAAGGATCAATGGATTCCCATGCGTAAGAATTTGAAAGCGGGGATGCCGTATCCTCTGCCAAAACCGGAAAACGACTACGGACCAATCATCGAAAATCGCGGGATGATCATCAAGACGGCCACGCCGACACTGCCGCCGGAGCCCGTCATCCGCGGCTCTCTGCGTGAGGCCATCGAGGCTAAAGGGCCGCGCATCATCCTCTTCGGCGTTACAGGCACTATCAAACTCACCTCACCGCTTGCCATCCGCAACCCCTACGTCACCTTGGTCGGCCATACCGCGCCCGGTCAAGGCATCCAGATACGCAACTGGAGTCTTTCCGCCTATACCCACGACGTCATCATCCGATACATGCGCATCCGTGTGGGCGACATCAAAGGCCCCAACGGAATGTCCCGCATTGTGGGTGACCAAACCCAGGCATGCGAACTGAGAGCGATGAATATTATTGCTGATCATTGCGATTTTGCCTACGCAAACGATCAGATTTTCAATGTGCGAGGACATTACAATCAACCCGCTATCACCTTGCAATGGAGCTATATCTACGGCGGCCTATCGCAGTCAACGCATGAGAAAGGGTCTCACTCCATGACCTATGGCATGAGTGGTTGGGGCGAGGTCTCGATGCACCACAACCTGACCGCTCACAGCGCCGCAAGAAACCCCCGTGTCTGGGGGCTCAACCTGGACTGGCGCAACAACATCCTTTACGACTACAGTGGCTCAGGCTACGGCAACAAGGCGATGCTCGTTGCCTTCAACTACGTGGGCAACACCCAAAAACGGGGTAAATCGAAAGCCGCCTTCGTATTAACCGGTTCGTTCGGCCGCCTCTATGCGCACGACAACCAATTGCCCGCTGGCAGCGCGCCCTTCACGGCAGCTTCCGAAGCGATTCTCGAAGTACCTTATCGCTCAACTCCCGTCCGCACCGAACCAAGGGCCGAGGCTTATGAGAAAGTACTTAACCTGGGTGGCGCCGACCTCCCCGCACGTGACGTTATCACGACATGGATTGCAGAGTCGGTTCGTAAAAATACAGGTAGGATTCCGCGCACTACCAAAGACCTGTCTCTTATACACATCTCCGAGCCCACGAGACAAGAGGCAATCT